>Ga0209201_1000101_pt1 | contig 136976 bp, 117 predicted proteins | sample AD_UKC055_MetaG_FD_184411 | JGI IMG/M metagenome (GOLD analysis project Ga0209201, IMG submission 184411) | Active sludge microbial communities of municipal wastewater-treating anaerobic digesters from USA - AD_UKC055_MetaG (SPAdes) (version 2) | ecosystem: Engineered > Bioreactor > Anaerobic... | reverse complement strand
GACTGATCCGAAACCGCCGACATAACTCCCGGATGTTCCCACCCGGGACACTCGCCAACCTCACAAACTCGCGTCTCAGAGACATGGTATTCACCTCTTGCCACGGCATGTCCAGTACCTCCTGGTGAACTGGACATACTCTACAAATGTGTTACCTATGTCTCCGAACAGGTGTTACCCATGTCCCCGGTCTGTACAAAGATCGGGGGAGGTCAGGTGGGGGTTGACCGGATCTCGACGGTCATCACCGAGCTTTCTTTGGAGGAGAGGTCCCTGCCCTTATTTGCGGAAACGAACCGTTTCATGGTTTCTCTTCCTGGCGAATCGGGTGGCCGTAAATGTCGATCTTTCCGGTCACCAGGTTGATCCAGGAAGCCGTATCGAAAAGGGACCAGTCAATAGAAGGTTGAATGGTTTCCATTTTGTGCAAAGTCCCCAGCCATTTCGCCCGGCGATGGATTAAGACCCAGACACAGGGCATGTTGGGATCGGTTTCGCACCGTCCGTTCATAGCCCCGCCACATGGCCCGTTGCGAAGCATCTTGGGACATCGCATGGGGCAGGTGAATGCGGTTGTGCGGACAATGCACTGTCCGCACATGCGGCAGTCAAAAATCGGAGCCTTGATGGCTCGTTCAAACAGCACAAAAAGTCGGTAGAGGTAATACTTCAAAGGGCGCTGCATGGCGCATCTCCTGAACACACGATCTGCGGTTTCGAATGAGATTGCACGGATGGTAACGCAGGCAGGAGAGCAATAGAAGTGTCCGGTAGACAGGCTACTCCAGTCCTTCGGGTGGCGGTTGGATCCGTTTATGTTCCGGCGGATTCCAGTCATGGAAGCTCCGGTAAATGGATTCCCCATGGAGAATGCGTTCTGTAACGACATCGACCAGCATTCGGGCGCGATCTTCCGGTTTGTGTTCGGCCAGAACAGCCTCCCGTCCCCGTCGCGCGCATTCCTCCCGCTCCTGCGGGTGGTCCAGATAATACTCCACTTTTTGCCGCAGTTGGTCCGGGGTTGAGAAATAATCAATCCCGACACCTCGCGGAAAGATGTGTTCCATGCCCTCGAAATAATTCGAAAGTGTCATTCGTCCCATCGAAATGGTGTTGAAGGTTCGGTTGCTGTGGGCGGTTTTGATCTGGTGGCTGTTGATATTCACATTGATTTTCGAGGATTTGTAAACACTGGGCAGTTGCTCGAAGCTGACCCGAGTGCGCCAGGCCGCGTGTGCGGGGTGGTCGCCCAGCTGTTCCAGCCAGTAGGTGTTGCCGATGAGTCGGAAATCAAACGGAGCCAGCGCCTTAACACAGGCGAGACGGAAACGGTTATCGGCGTCCAGATAGACCAGTTGTTGAATCCTGAATCGTGTAATTGCGCCGTTCTGTTCGAGTTTCAGAATATCCCCGGGGGGCGGGTTTCGACTCAGCAGACCATCAAATTCGGGAGGAATCAATCCCTCATTAAAAACGATGTATCCCATGGAATAGACATATTCCATGATGGCGTTTGCCTCCGGCTGGCCCATGCCGCCGAGGAATTCCGTCAGACAATGCAGCGATCCGACAAACGAGACATCGCAGGAAAATTCGGGATTTTCCGGGATGTCGGTGTCTAAAAAAATACCGGAGTGCGGGAGATAGCCGGCGGGAGTGATGCCCTGTTTCAGAAAGAAAAATCGATCGCCCGCATCATACAGGAACAGGTGGTGATCCCGGAGGCGTTCGGCAACAAGATCGGCCTCCGGGTTGTCCCAGGGTTTCCGCACAAAGTCGGACACAAAGTAAGGGTGATCCACATACCAAACGATCTTGATTGCCCGGATGTAGGAGGAGAACGGATAGCCCATCACCTCATCGAACGGAGTGTTGATCGAGAAGAAAGAATCCGCATCGCTGTCAATGAACTGGCGGAGCGAAAGCAGCAGGGGATAGTAGCGTGTTTCCTCACGGATGCCGCGACAGACCTCGAGACCGATACGCTCGAAGGCTTCGAGAAACGGCTCGGCAACCTGGTATAGAACACGGTAAGTTGACCGTCGGTCCGAGAGCGCCCAGATACGCCGGGGACCCTGGGGCCGGAAGTTCCGGCGCTTGACCACAAAATCGCGCACCTCCATACCGAAGGAGACTTGTTTGACAAAGAAGATTTCCCTTACGGCGCGATCAATCTCTTCGCAATCCTGCTGATGGAACGGGGCATAACAGGGATGCCCCGGGATGACGAGATATCTCTCGCACCCATGAAGGAACTCTTTTTCGCACAAAGAGGCCAGTTGATCCCGCCAATCCTCGCCGACCACCCAGTAGGTATTCGAGTTGAGAATGAAATCGCTCAAATCATGGGCAGAGGCAGCGGCAAACAGCCAGGCTGATTCCGGTTCGATTACGACAATGCCGGTGGACTTGGGGTTTCCATTCAGAATCGGGACCAATGCAGTCCAATGTGCCCCCAACCCGAATCCCGCGAGAATGAACAAATCCCGTGTGAACAGAAGATTGGCAGACATCAGTTCATCGATGAAAGTTTGTTGTTCTTGTAGGTAGAGTCCCGGACGATTCACCCAGTAATTCAGGTTATCGACGATGGAGAATGCGCCGCAAGCGCCGTTATCCGTAACGGCCAGTCCGATATGGGGATAATGTTGCGCTGCAACGATTCGGGAAGCCAGTCCGGGCGATATGGTGTCGAAGGCCTTTAAATTGCCGTCCTGGTGAGGGGAAACCAGACCGGGAAGTTTGAGCAGTCTCATTTTTCGATTCCTGACCCGACCGATCGCGATCTATCCTGTCATCCGGTCATTCCGTCTCGAGGCGGCCACCCGTGCAGAGATACCGCAGGGTTTCCGCGTGCAGGATGCCGTTCGTGGCCAGGCCGTTGTTGGCATACACGGTCGCCTCGCCGGACAGGGCCGTGAACCGTCCGCCGGCTTCCTCGATAATGGGACAAACGGGAGCCATGTCCCAGACATGCGCAGCAGTATCGAAGCAGATATCGGCGCGCCCGGTCGCCACCAGCACATACCCGTAACAGTCTCCCCAAGTTCGGAACATGCCGACCCGCATGAGGAACTTGTTGAATTGACTCTGGAGACCCAGGCGTGAAATGCCTCGGATCTGGGAGGTGACGGCAAGGGCCTCGTCCAGGCGGTTGACCGTGGACACCCGTGCCGGGTTTCCGTTCCAGAAGCAGCCGGTTCCTTTTGCCGCGCCGACCATTTCATCCAATACCGGAATGTACACAACACCGAGGATGCTGTGTCCCCCTTCCATCAGGGCGATCATGGTTCCGAACAGGGGAACTCTATGCACAAAGGAACGGGTTCCGTCAATCGGGTCAATCACCCATTCTCTTCCCGATCGGCCTTCGTGTTGCCCGTGTTCCTCTCCGAGAACGGCATCCTCCGGGAAGGAGCGGTTCAGGCGTTTGACAATGAGCTCCTCGGCTTTTCGATCCGCGATGGTGACCGGGGATTGGTCAGGTTTGATCTCAACGGTAAAGCCGGACTGCTGATACTCCAGGATCAACCGGCCGGCTTCCCGTGCAATATCCATGGCCTCACTGAGCAGTTCTTTCACCGTATGGTTCTCCGAGGGTTGGGCCGAATGCCACAAGCGAATCCAAGAATAAACCGGAAAAGCCGCAGGCGGTAGGAAGGCAGTCTTGGCAGAAAGCGGGGTACGCCGGTAGTATCAGGATATGTTTGACAAGTCGTGCGATTCGGAGGGGTGACCGAGTTGGCCGAAGGTGCACGACTGGAAATCGTGTGCGCTCCAAAAGGGCGCCGTGGGTTCGAATCCCACCCCCTCCGCTGGTTGTTCTCAAATATCGGCAAATTAAGCAACTTCGACACTCTGTTCCGCTTCCTTCACAATTCCGGCCTTGTACTCCGCTGGAAATTGCCGACAGCGGGATTATTTTCAGAATGAGAAACCGGACAGGAAATGTATAAATTATTTGATTGGTGGGAATTAGATCCATGGAGCTGAGGGGGATCGAACCCCTGACCTCTTGAATGCCATTCAAGCGCTCTCCCAGCTGAGCTACAGCCCCGAAATGCGTTCATTGTATTTTATACCTGATCTTCACTCCCCAATCAACCCAAATCCACAATCCGCAATCTGCAATTGACGAAGTATCATGGGCAAAGAGAGGCATTCCCGTGGTTGTCGCGATAAATCCACCCCGGACTCAGCAAGCCATTTGAAAGGTCATACCAGATCTCACGCACGGGCCGGATTTTACCGTCGGCATCAGCGAAAAAGGCGCGGAAGGTGGGTTCCGATGTGTCCAGTTCGGGCAAAATCGGTCCGGCCGGTCCCGCACAAAGTACCGCGGCCAACACCGTCGCCTGCCGGATCACCCCTGTCGCAACCCAGTAACCGGCAAATGGATCGTCAGACCGTCGGAATGGAGGTTTTGGGGCTGCGTGGATATACGCCACGGGAGAAGTCAGAGCAGTAAAGCCAAGTGGAACCGCAAAGCCGATTTTTTCGATTTCCTCATGCATACCGGCAGATGAGGAAACAGGTACAGGAAAAGCTCCGTGATCCGCATAGTAGGCCGTGAGGGCGTCAAGAATGACCGTGCAGTGGCGCTGTGTCTCATTCACCCCACGCCGGATTCTTTTCTCCAGCCACCACGGGACGCCCGCGCAAACCAGGAGAATCGCAACGGCCAGAAGCAGGCCCGTCTCTGAAGTAACCCGTGGCCGTGTATTGGTGGGGGCATTTCGCGACACGATGCTCTTGAGAGCGACTGGGAACAATCAATCACGATGAACCGGATTTTCCCAGAATCGCCCGCACTTCCTCTACTTTCTCCCAAGCCTTCCCGGACAGAAGACTTTCCTCCGCCTGGCGAACGCCGCTCCGGAGATCCGGTGCGGCTTCCGCGGTCCAGAGAACGGCCCCGGCGTTCAATAATACCGCATCCCGTTTCGGTCCGGTGTCGTGATTTTGCAGGATCGATTTCGCGATGGCGGCATTCACCTCGCGGTCGCCTCCCAGAAGTTCCGTTCGGGAACAGCGTGAAACCCCGCCATCCTCGGGGCTGATGGTCAGGTCTTTCAGCTCGGAGCCATCCCACAGAACCGCCTGGGAATCTGCCGATAAGGTCAGTTCATCCAGCCCGTCCAGCCCATGCACAACCAGGCACCGCCTGGCGCCCAACTCGGCAAACACTTGCGCATAAAGACTCAGATATTTCTTGTCGCTGATCCCGACCAGCTGATGTGTCGCACCCGCCGGGTTGGTCAGGGGGCCGAGGAAATTGAATATCGTGCGAATACCGAGCGCCGACCTGACCGGAGCGACATACCGCATGGCGGGGTGCATCGACCGCGCGAACAGAACCGTGAAGCCGGTTTCCTCAAGGCACTCTGTCACCTGTTCCGGTGTGGCTTCCAGGTTCAGCCCCAGCCCATCGAGCAGGTCGGCGCTGCCGCAGCGGCTGCTGGCGGACCGATTGCAGTGCTTGGCAACTACCACACCGCAGGCGGCAACAACAAACGCGCTCACTGTCGAGATGTTGAATGTTCCGCTGTGGTCTCCACCCGTGCCGCAGGTGTCTACAATGCTTTCGTGACGGCTGCGGATCTGCACCGCTTTCTCACGCATGGCCCGTGCCGCGCCGGTGATCTCCTCCGCCGTTTCCCCCTTGCAGCGCAACCCCATCAGCACCGCCGCGGTCTGCATGGTGTCCAACTGGCCCGACATCATGGCCGACATCAACTCGGAGGTCTCTGCGGCCGACAAATCCACTTTTTGTGCAAGCTTGTTCAGTATCGAGGGGACGTCCATCGCCTTTCCTTCCCGCATCATGCTTTTTAACAAGGAACCTAACACCCTTCCGCTGCCTCCGTCAATGCAATGACCAATCGGTCACAACTGTCCCCGTCGCGATTGTGACATCATCGAAAAACACGGGCAAATCGATAACTCTCACCGTTGCGCCTTCCGTTATGATAAACGTATTTCCGTTTTCATCCTGCGCGGCCGTGTTGAATCCCGATGCGCCGAATCAGGGACCGGGGTACGCCGAAGAATCGATCCGGGTCTCCGCCAAAAGAGGGAATTAACCGATTCCGATGAAAACCACCGGGAAAGACGTCCGTATTCTCCGGCTGCTACAAAGCATGTATTTCTTGCTTCCTGTCAGCATGGCGTGATGCTTCTCGCGGTCTCAACCAGGGCTTGGAAATTCGCCAGGGGCACACGGTTGCCGAGTTCCGTAGTCGAGCCGATCCATAGCCCGCCACCCCGCCCGCAAATCCGAATGACCTTCTCCACCTCTTGCCGGACCTCCTCCTCGGTACCGAATACCAGCAGATTGCTGACATCCACTCCACCCGCGAGAAAAATCCGTTTGCCGTATTTTTGCTTCACCTTATAGATATCGTAATTCGCACACAACTCAAGCGGATTCACACCGTCAATTCCCGCAGCGACCAGGTCGTCCAGAATCTCGCTCAGATCGCCGTCCGAGTGAAAGAGGCATCGGACACCATGGCTTTTCCAGGCCCTCTGAATCCGCGCCAGCCGGGGAATGAATTCTCGACGAAGAAGTTCCGGGCTGAACATCAGGCCCGACTTGCAGGCAATATCGGAAAAAGTCAGCACGGCCGGGGAAAGGTCCGGGTCTGCAATAGCCTGAATGCGTCGCAGTTCTTTTTCACAGAGCGCCTCCAGCCAAGTCGAAATCAAATCGGGCTTTTCGTGAATCAAGACGGAAAAATGCTCCCAGCCGACATTGTGATAGGCCGGATCGAATCCCGGACTGCTGGGATCATGCAGTACAACCAATCCCGGCGCAAGTCGTTCATAGCGGCGATATCGGGCGCGGTATTCATGGATGTATGTTTTCGACGGCTGCCGGCGCTCGCAGTAACTGGTATAACGCTTCACCCACTCGACGGCATCCGGCATCTGCCGAACCGGATGATACTCCACCCACTCGGTCCAGCGTTCCCGGCGCATCACCAGGCCTTTCCAGATTCCGCCTTTCACTTCGGAACGTCCGTTTGCCTTCGGTCCTTCCAGATTTCGTGTTGCGTCCAGGCAGGCAGCGGAGGCTTTGCAGGCGATTCGAAATCCGTCTTTCACTGTCGGGCGTTCGCCCGCATAGAAACGGATGACGGCATCGTTGCGAAGAAGATCGTAAACCGGAACATGGTCCACCGGCTCAAAATTCATCGCGGCGATGATCCGCTCACGGGAAGTCATTTCCGGAAGACGGACCGTCGATCTCTTTGGGGAAACACGTTTGGTTCGATCCATGAAAGCCTGTCCAGGATGTCGCGTTACGCTTGTTCTTGTCGATGAACCGCATTGTATCTCACATTCATCCGTTCGGGAATGAATCAATGGCTTCAATCCGGCTTTCATTGGTGCTAGGCTTCTCGGGTCTGGTGTCATTAACTCAAGGAGATAAAAAAACATGGTCAAGAAACAGCGCAAAGCCTCGGCAGCCAAAGGGCAATATCGTTTCTCGTTCGGGCCGTGGAATATCCACGAGGGCGCGGACCCGTTCGGACCGGTGGTTCGACAGCCGTTTTCGTTCGCCCAAAAAATAAAGATGTATCGTCCGTTCGGATTTGAGGGTGTTCAGTTCCATGATGACGATGTGGTTCCGGCAGACTGGTCCGCCTCGGAAACCGAGAAGGGGGTCAAGAAAGTCAAACGCATGTTGGATGGCGAGGGCCTGGTGGCGGAGTTTGTCGCTCCTCGGTTGTGGGAAGACCCTCGCACCATCGACGGCGCAGTAACCTCCAATAACCCCGCCGACCGGAAATATGCCCTGGAACGCAGCAAGCGAAACATTGACATCGCCAATATGCTCGGTACAAACAAGATCGTTCTCTGGCCTGCGCGTGAAGGAACATATATCCGTGAATCGAAGGATCCCATCGCTTCGGTGGGCCGCATGGTGGAATACATAAACACCCTGCTCGAATACGATCCGAATGTTTTAATCCTGGGCGAGATGAAGCCGAATGAACCGATGGACCAGGCTTATTTCCCCACGGTGGGACATTTTATCGGACTCGCCTACAAAACCTGCGATCCGGAGCGAGTCGGCGCACTGATCGAGACAGCGCACTGCATTCTCGCCGGATTGGATCCGTCGGATGAAATGGCCTACGCGCTGTATCACGGCAAGCTCTGGAGCGTGCATCTGAACGACCAGAACGGCCTGAAATTCGATGAGGATAAGACGTTCGGATCGGTGAATCTCCGACGCGCATTCAACCAGGTCGATCTTCTCGATCAAAACGGCTATGGGAAAAACGGCGAATTTGTCGGGCTGGATGTGAAGGCAATGCGGACACAGAAACGCGCCGTTTCCATGAAGCATCTCACCAACAGCCGGGAAATCTTCCTCAAACTGCTTGAGGTGTCCCGCCGCGTTGACCGGAATCTTATAGCGGAATTCATCAAAGAACGCGATTACGAAAGTCTGGATTTGTACATCGTAAAAACGTTAATGGGGCTTTCGTAGGACTGTTCAGGAGAGGTGTGAGGGGGTTGATTCTGTCGGACTGCTCAACCCCCTCATCCCAATCTTCTCCCAACGGCCCCCGGCATAAGGGCAATTCCTGAATGGCTCCTATCCGTCATTCCGGCGAAAGCCGGAATCCAGACGGCAAAGCGCAAACATCCACACTCCATGAACAATCTCAAGCCCCGCCTTTCCAGGTTCTCTGTATTCAATAATCCCACTATCTTTTCCCGCGTTTGTCTCCTCCGATCAGTTCCACAGCCCATCCGCGAGCGCGGAGGCCGGACCGGATAATTTTCACGGCGGCATCCAGGGTGTGCGTGCCGAGATTGATTACCAGATCGTAGCCCGTCGCATCGCTGATATCTCTCCGGAAATAGCGTCTGACATATTGGGCGCGATCCTGATCCACTTTCTTAATTTCATCCCGCGCCTGTTTTTCCGACATTCCTTCCGTATCCATCAAATTCCGAACTCGAAGATCCATGGGGGCGACTGTGCGCACCCGATACGCGGAAGCCTCCGACAGGATATAGTTCGCCCCCCGGCCCAGAATCACCACACCGCCCTGAAGCGCTGTCGTTTTGACTACCTCGATCAGTCCCCGAATGTAATCATCATGGTCGGTGATCTGCATGGAAAACATTCCTTCAACCCATAATTCCAAATCCGACCGATCCCGCTCATCCAGAGACTCTACCACATGCCGACGCAAAGAGGCTTGCTCGCTGAGATAATCGATGATCTGGCGATCAAACAACCCATACTGCAATTCCCGTGACAGCAGTTTCGCCAGTTGTTTGCCCCGCGATCCCCGCTCCCGTGAGATGGTCACTACCGGTTTCAGATCGGCAAGGTGTTCCGCCTCAAACGAGCTTTCTTCCTGCCGACGTTTCTCGAAAGCCGCTCGCTCCGCGTTCCACAAATTGACCTGACGGTTCACGATCTGGTGGATGTTTGGCATCGGCGTTTCCTTTCCGATTCGGCATTGGACCAAATCCTGTATAATTTTTTCAATTCTATTATACCGCGTATCTTGGCGGGTGAGATCCGGCGCTTCACCATTTCGGATGAAACCTCGCGGCTTCACCGGTCTGCCGGCGACGTTCACCGGTCGGAGGATCTCCGTCATGCGGCCGTGGCGGTGCAGGATGAAATTCGCACACCCGCTGAGCGGACCGTGAATATCACGCAAGAAGGGTAGACTGCGTAACGGGAGTTCTGGTATATCGTATAAGATTGGCATTCCGCCGTTTCGGTTCATACTGGGTGTGGGAACCGCCAACGATGATTGAAAGGATTGCGATGACTGCTGAGTCACGCAGGGCGTTTTATTTTCGGCGATTGCACAGCCTGCTGGGAATTGTCCCAATCGGAGCCTTTTTCTGCGAACATGTTCTGACCAATAGTCTGGCGTTCTTTGAGGGACCGGAGAAATTCGACAGGGCGGCTCTGTTTCTTCAGGAATTGCCGTTCATTCGCTTCTTGGAGATTTTTCTCATCGGCATACCGATTCTTCTTCATGCCGTCCTGGGGCTGACGGTCTGGTGGAGTTCACGGTGCAATCCGCATGAATACGGATATTTGCGGAATTGGCTCCACTTTCTGCAACGATGGACCGGCATTGCGGCGCTGGTTTTTATCCTCGTTCATGTGTGGGAAATGCGGATCAGCTGGACCTTTCATTCCGGGATGGAACATGTGGATTTCGCTTATGTTTCACAGGTGTTCAACCGTTCGCTGCTCGTTCCGTTTTATGTCGCCGGTGTGGCCTGTGCCTCGTTCCATTTTGTGAACGGACTCTGGAATTTCATGATCACTTGGGGGATTGCGGTAAGCGAGCGTTCTCAGAGAGACCTGCTGGCTCTGTGTGGGATTGTGGGAATCGCGGTATTCTGCGGATTTATGTTTTCTCTGGCGGCGTTCGTGGCAGCGTAAGGAAGGAACAAGATGACAGGACATAGATATTTGATTGTGGGTGGGGGACTGGCGGGACTATCGGCGGCGATGCGCCTGGCGGAGCTGAGAGCGGATGTGGACCTGTTTTCGGTAGTTTCGGTAAAACGATCCCATTCGGTCTGTGCCCAGGGCGGTATCAATGGCGCAGTAAACAGCAAGGGCGAAGGCGACAGTCCGGATCTTCATTTCTATGATACGGTGAAGGGCGGCGATTTCCTGGCGGACCAGCCGTTTTGCAAGGACATGTGCTATGCCGCGCCGGGAATCATCTACCTGATGGACCGCATGGGTGTCCCGTTCAATCGCACACCGGAAGGCCATCTCGATTTCCGGCGGTTCGGCGGAACCCTCTACAACCGAACAGCCTTTTCCGGCTCAACAACCGGCCAGCAGCTTTTATACGCGCTTGATGAACAGGTCCGCCGGTACGAGGCCGCTGGAAAAGTCAAAAAATACGAGAATTGGGAGTTCCTCTCGGCGGTCATCGACTCGAAAGGGATCTGTTGCGGCATTGTGGCGGTCAATTTGGCAACCATGGAGGTCCGTGCGTTCGAAGGAGCCGCCGTGATCCTGGCCACCGGCGGTCCCGGTCTGGTATTCGGACGAACCACCAATTCCATGATCAATACCGGCTCGGCGGCATCCATGGTCTACCAGCAGGGCGCAAAGTACGCCAATGGAGAGTTTATCCAGATCCATCCCACGGCCATTCCGGGAACAGACAAGTTGCGCCTCATATCGGAATCCGCTCGCGGAGAGGGCGGACGAATCTGGGTCCCGAAAAAGAAAGGCGACCCCCGTCCTCCCGAAACCATCCCCGAAGAGGATCGGTGGTATTTCCTCGAAGAACGTTACCCGCGATATGGAAACCTGGTTCCTCGCGATGTCGCCTCCCGTGAGATTTACGATGTCTGTATCAACCTCGGCCTCGGCCTGGATGGAAAAGCCATGGTGTATCTGGACCTGACCCACAAACCTGCGCAGGAGTTGGACCGCAAATTGGGCGGGATTCTGGAGATATACGAAAAATTCGTCGGCGAAGACCCGCGCAAAACCCCCATGCGCATTTTTCCGGCGGTGCATTATTCCATGGGTGGCCTGTGGGTGGGCTACGAAAAAACACCGGATGGCCTTCTGGATCGCCGCAGCCCTAAAAACCACATGACCAACATCCCCGGCCTGTATGCAATCGGCGAGGTGGATTGTCAATATCACGGCGCGAATCGCCTGGGAGCCAATTCCCTGCTCTCCTGTATTTTCGCGGGGCTGGTTGTTGCGCCGGCGGTCATCCAATTCCACAAGAGCGTCCAGGGCGATTTCAGCGCAGCCGCCGAAAATGAAAGAAAACGCATAGCCGATCGCCTCGAACGGATACGCAAAATGAACGGCAAGGAAAATCCCTATCGCCTCCATGGCGAACTCGGAGAGTGGATGGAGAAAAATGTCACCATCGTGCGTGAAAATCCTCAGCTTCAGGAAACCCAAATTAAACTGGACGCTTTGCAGGAACGATGGAAAGACTGCTCGGCCCTCGATAATTCCACCTGGAACAACCAGCCGGCGCTGTTCCTGCATCAACTGTGGAATATGCTGGAGTTGGCAAAAATCATCGTGAAAGGCGCATTGCAGCGGAATGAATGCCGTGGCTCGCACTTCAAAAAGCAATTTGAGATCAAACAGCCGGATAATGTGGATTCCCCCGAATACCGGGAGTATCTCAAACTCTGGAAAGCAAACCACGACCGGTGGTGCAAAACCACCATTGCCACGTATACACCCACCGGGCCGGAAATTACATATGAGAAAGTCGATCACAGTCTGATCGAACCGCATCCGCGTCGGTACGATTGATGAGGCACGGATGAATGGAGATTCTTTAACTCTTGAAAGGATACCATGAGCGCGGCGGACAAGATTCGGGTCAAAGTCAGGCGACAGGACAACCCCGGAGCCGAACCGTATTGGGAGGAGTTCGAGGTCGAATCCAGGCCCAATATGAACGTCATTGCTCTTTTGCAGGAAATCCGGCGCAACCCGGTAAATGTCTCCGGGAGGCAGGTTGCTCCTGTAGCCTGGGAGTGCAGCTGTCTGGAGGAGGTCTGCGGAGCCTGCACCATGGTCATCAACGGCCGGGTCCGCCAAGCCTGCACCGCATTGATCGATCAAATTGAAACACCGGTTATCCTGCAACCGATGCGGAAGTTTCCGGTTGTCCGGGATCTCGTGGTAGACCGCTCCCGAATGTTCGAAACGCTCAAGAAGGTCCACGCCTGGGTGGAGATCGATGGAACCCACAATCTTGGTCCCGGCCCGAAACGATCACCGGAGGAACAGATGGAGGCTTACGAATACGCACGGTGCATGACCTGCGGCTGTTGCCTGGATGCCTGTCCTCAAGTCAACGACAGGAATTCCTTCTATGGCGCGGCAATTCTCGCCCAGGTCCGCCTGTTCAACATTCATCCTACCGGCAGGTATGAAAAAGCCGAGCGACTGCGTGCCATTATGCAGCCCGGTGGGATTCATGAGTGCGGCAATGCACAGAACTGTGTCCGGGTCTGCCCGAAAAAGATCCCTTTAACGACAGTAATCGCCAGGCTGAACGGCGACGTGGTGGTCCAGTCCATCAAGGACTTCCTATACGGAAAATAGTAAGGCATACTGTGCATTCGAATACGTCATCCGGCATCCGAATCGGAGGAACAAAGAATGAATTCTCAGAAAGATCTCGTTCGTACAAGTCAACCGTATTGTGTGGACCGACGTGAATTCATGGCGGGATGTGCGGCGTGTGCATCCATGTTCGCTCTGGGAGGAAGCCCGTCACTCGCCGGGGAATGCCGGGCCGAGATCTGTGGCGCCAGGCCCCGGCTTCGCCTGGTCTTCACCCACATTTCTCCCGATACACCCACCTGGCCGAATATCGGTTACGATTATGAAGGCCGCAAGGCGGAATTGACCGCAAAACTCCAGGAAGCCTGCCCGGCAGTCGAGTTTCTCCCGGTGACCGTACAGAACGGCACAGAAGCCGAAAACCTGGTCAAGAGCGGGGAAAATATTGACGGATACATCGTGTACATGCTCGGTATCTGGACCGGCGCTCCCCAGGTAATCGGGGCATCCGGCAAACCCACTCTGTTTGTCGATGATCTTTACGGCGGGTCCGGCGAATTTCTCACGGCGTATTCGGCTGCAAAAAGAAACAAGCAAAGGGTGGCGTATGTCTCCTCCTCCCGTTTCGAGGATGTTGTCCGGGGTGTGAAATGCTTCGAGTGCATCAAGAAGCTGCAAGCCTCCACCATTGTGGATGTCACCGACCGGGAAAAACTGCGGGGGGATGTCGATGCCATCCGCGATGTGTTCGGGGTCAAGATTCTTCAGGTCAAGTCGCCGGAAATGAATGCGGCTTATGAGAAGGCGGACCGGAAAGAGGCCGCGAAATGGGCCAGGTTCTGGACTCGAAAGGCCAAAAAAGTAGTCGAGCCGACCCCGGAGGATATTGAAAAATCCGCTGCCTTCTACCTTGCGATGTGGGATGTCATGCAGCAATACGGCGCGCAGGCGATCGCCGTAGACTGCCTGGGCCTGTTCTACGGTGGAAAACTGTCCGCTTATCCCTGCATGGGATTTACGCAACTGAACAATGACGGGTATGTGGGGGCCTGCGAGGGCGATTTGCCCTCGACGCTCACCATGCTGATGATGACCTATCTGGCGGGGGTTCCGGGATACATCTCCGATCCGGTCATCGACACTTCCAAGAACCGGATCATCTACGCGCACTGCGTGGCCCCCACCAAGGTGTTCGGGCCGAATGGCAAGAGCAACCCCTATCACATTCGTTCCCACTCGGAAGACCGAAAGGGCGCGTGTGTCCGCTCACTCATGCCTCTCGGCGAGACGGTGACCACTCTGGAGATCAGCTCTTCGCGGAAGCAGATTATTTTTCACCAGGGTGTCACGGTCGAAAACATCGATGAAGACAAGGCCTGTCGGAACAAGCTGGCCGCAGAAGTCAAAGGGGATATCAACAAACTGCTTTCGGAATGGGATCGCTGGGGCTGGCACCGCGTAACCTTCTATGGCGATCACAAACAATCCGTCAGAACGTTGAACGACCTGATGGGATTTGAACTGATCGAAGAGGCTTGATTTTTGAAGGGGCTGTGCAGACATCCGCAACTGTGCCCGGTTCACACAGGGCGTAGTTGTTTGCGGTCTCCCTTTTCCCGTCCAATCCCCACCCGCAGAATATCTGTATCCCATTGTCTAAGTCTGAAAAATGAAATCCGCCGCAGCATCCATTCTATGCTTGATTCTCTGCCTCGTGACCGTCACCGGAGCAGGGGCGCAGTTTGTTTCCTCGGATATCCAGAATCACATCCGACGTTTGCTGCGATGGCAGGATCGAGTGGATTCACCGTTTCTCTTCACAGACAGGGAAACTGTGCGCAAACTGGTGAAAGCCGACGATCTTGATTCGCTGCGCGCCGCTTTGTCCGAGCGCGTGGAATCCTATGCCGACCCGAAGAATCCGTCTTACCTGGGGGCGGTCCTCTGGGAAACCAATACGCCCCTTTCTTTGCTCGAATCGGATCCACAGATCATTCATTATTTCTGTGGCGTTATGCTCGATACGGCTTTCTCCGGTTATATCGAGCATAAACAGCACACTTGTAATAATGGGCTTTTCCTGATACGACGCGCACTCAACGATCTTCAGACAACCCCGCTCATTCCTGACCTCCTGCCGAAATCAAGCGAATTGCTGGCAACCGTTCTGCTGTCCTGCGATCTGTTGGTGGGATCCCTGGAGAAAAAAGAGCGTGGCCCCCTTCTCGAGCAATTCGGCCGGGAACACGCCGTCCTTTCCGAGCAGTTTCGACAAACCAATCCGATGAACCTGACCGTGGACCAACGGATGCAGACATCGGCCTGTTTCGGACTGATTACCCTGTTCTGTTCGGCAGCGGCGGCAGATCAAGACAAGAGCCTCTACGAGAAGAAAGACTACCGCGAATTCACCGCCGACATGATTCAAGCCGTGGAATGGCTTCTTCAATCCTGGAACACATCGGATTCATCCGATACTTCCCTGGAGGATCTGGAGTATCCCATGTTCTACAGTCTTGTTTTCGCGGATGCGGTCCGCCGGGTCGGTGGCCCCAATCTGCCGAACTATATTCCCCGCGACCGCATCACGGAAACCATTCGGAGACAGAAGATTCCCGATCAGCCGCTTATCATACGGCTAACGGAACAGGGGAACCCGGCGCCGGACGACCCCCGGACCTGGCCTCCGGGAACAAGAAACATCTTCTGGGAAGAAGGTGACGCCAAAGAACCCGGCCCTTCCACCCCGACGCCCACTCCAACCTCTCTCCTCGCACCGCAGCCGAGAACAACCCCGAAATCCGCGTTGCAGAGAGGAGAATACGCCAGGTGGCTCTGGCGGTTATACCATCCCAAACCGGAAGCGACTCCCACTCCTACTCCCTCCGGGGGCTGGTTCCCGCCCGGCAGGAGCGGAAGACCCTCGGCCATTGGGCCGGTCCTGCTTTCTCTAGCGAATACCGGCGATCCTTATTCCATGGAAATCTGGGAAAACGGCGGTATGGAAACCGCAAGCCATCCGGCCTCGCTTGCATGGTGGCGAGAGGAATCGCCAAAAAAACTTACACGATCAAAAGGCTCCGCCAAAATCCTCGCCAGCAACAAACAGCCGCTTATTATCCTCCAATCCGATGAATCCGAAGATTTCTTCCTTGCCCGGGAACTGACAGCGGACGGAGTAGCGGTGGGGGATTATCTCTCGTTCAAGAATATTCAGCGAAGGATATTCCAGGGAGTCGATATGTCCGCGAAAGGTTCTGGGGAAGTGTTTTCTTCAAAATCGTTCGTAGCGGACGGGCAACTCGTATGCGCCCAAAAACAGAATGACTTGGAGTGGATATCGTTCTATCGAACGGACAAGTCCCTGGGGCTGCCCTATTTTGTGTCGCTGGTTCGCGGCGTGTCCGAAGCCACGGCAAGCCACTCGATCCTGGTTCCCATCGAATCGGAGGAAGAAATCAAGGGGGTAACGGAGGTCCCACGGGTGATCGCCATTACGCATCCGATTCGGATCGATACGGGCAAGAAAGGTCAACCGACTCACATGTCGGCCATTTCCCAGACAGCCCATCTGCGTATTGTGTTTTCCTCCGGCGACAGAGTTCAAGCCGATGTGATTCGCGATGGTCAGGACCGGATGCTGGAGTGTATGCAGCCGATGCTCGGCAACTCCGCGTTTCACCTGGTCATGACCGACACCCTGGATAACGCGTGGTTTTCATTCGAGCAGATGAAACTCGAAAAAGGACATGGAATCCGCATCCCCTGGGGGATCAAGGGGCATGATGTCATTGTCGCCGATTCGGGGGAGGGGGTCCGCGGACCGACAATCGAAACGGACGGCAAACTGGCCGTGGTTTCCTGGGATACCGACCATAATCGTGTGGCATATTTTCTCCTTGAGGGGACGTACCTCTACGCCACTCCCTCGTTGCGGAAAGGCTCTTTGCTCGAGCTGGTTTATGGAGCCGAGAGTCCTGTCACAGTCAGTTATCTGGGCAGAATGATGGTTTTCGCGGAAGACTGTTCCATCAAAGGGTCTTACTACGCTTCCGATCTATTCTCCGCCCGGCAGGGAGAGACATGGCTGGTTCCTCACAAGAGCAATCATCGAGTAACCTTCTCCCGCTGAACTGTTCCTCCGACCTCTCCCATGAATCATTCGTGAGAAATGCGATAAGATGTGTCGTATCTCATTTGAATCTTATGAGGCTGCCATGGAAGTCACCCGTCAGCAGTTTATCGATCATCTGAAATCCATCGTTGGCTCCGATCATGTCCATCATTCCCCCGAAGATTTGACCACCTATGCGTATGACGGTACTCCGGGATTCAATATCCCTCCTCTCGCCATCGTTCAACCGGTTACTACCGAAGAGGTGGCGCAAGTCATTCGGTACGCTTACTCAAACGATGTTCCCATCATCCCTCGAGGATCGGGGACCGGTCTGTCGGGCGGTTGTGTTCCCGTGGAGAACGGCCTGGTTCTCCAGACGGTGAGAATGGACAAGATCCTCGAAATCGACACGGTTAATCTGACCGCGCTGGCCGAACCGGGAGTCATTACGGCAAACCTGGCGGCAGCGGTTGAGAAACTGGGTTTGTTTTATCCGCCGGACCCCGGCTCTATGAAAATCTCCACACTGGGTGGAAATGTAGCCGAGAATGCGGGTGGCCTGCGTTGTTTCAAATATGGAGTAACGCGAGACTACCTGATGGGACTGGAGGTCGTTTTGCCCGACGGTTCCATTCTGAAAACCGGCGGCAAAGCCAAAAAAGACGTGGCCGGTTACGACCTGACCCGCCTGTTCGCCGGTTCCGAGGGAACGCTGGGGATTGTCACCAGGATTCTGGTCTCTCTGCGCCCGAAACCCGCTGCAACCGCGACCATGCTGGTTTTCTTCGACTCCCTGGTCGATGCGGGGGGGGCTGTTACTCGGATTGTGGCAAACGGAATCATCCCCTGCACGCTGGAGTTTCTGGACAATACCGTAATCAACTGCGTCGAGGACAACGCGAAACTGGGACTCTTGAGAGACAAGGCCGCCCTGCTTCTGATCCAGGTGGATGGTCATCCGCAGCAGATTCGCGATGAAATCGAGGCCGCGCGGGGATCGTGCATGGCCCATGGCGCATCTCAGATTTCCGTGGCGACCTCCGATGCCGAGGCCGATCAACTGGTCGAGGCGCGACGGGCTGCGCTCTCTTCCCTGGCGCGGGTCAGCCCCACCACCATCCTGGAAGATGCTACTGTTCCGCGCAGCGAACTGGCCGACATGATCGCTTTCATCCAGTCCGTCGCGCAGAAATACAAACTCCGAGTGGGCGTATTCGGGCATGTGGGCGACGGCAACCTGCATCCGACATTCCTTACCGATGAGCGAAATCGGGAAGAGATGCTGCAAGTCCACAAGGCCGCCGAAGAGATCTTTCAAAAAGCCATTGAACTCGGCGGAACCATCACCGGCGAGCACGGCGTCGGGATTGCGAAAAAGCGGTTTCTGCCCGCCATGATCGGCGAAGGCGGAATGGAGATAATGCGCCGGATCAAAAAAGTTTTTGATCCGAAAGGACTCCTGAATCCCGGCAAAGTCTTTTAACTTGGTCTTCGGAAAATAATTTGATTCAATTGGGGAGGGCGAGGCTCATCTTCTCCCTCTTGCTCCTCGCAGGGGCAATTCATGAATTGCCCCTGCGCCCACTGCAGATGCTCTCTTCTTCCTCTCCCATCGGGAAAGGGTAGAGGTGAGGGAAATTCCGGGCCGCGTGCGCATCGGACGGATGGTTCTTCAAACAACACTTGACCTTTTTCCGCTGAGACCTTCTCCATGAAAACCCTAATCTCCGCTTCCCGCAGAACCGATCTCCCCGCCCATTTCTATGACTGGCTTGTGGAATCATTTCGCTCCGGCAAAGCTATTGTCTCCCGGCCATATAACCGGGGCACTTATGAGGTGAATCTGGCCCCCGATGAGGTCCACACAATCGTTTTCTGGTCCAAAGATTTCAGCCGCCTGTTGCGAGATGCGAATCGATGGGACCGATACCGTCTCTTCTTTCAGTTCACTCTCAACGATTGTCCCATACTGGAACCGAACGTGCCTCCGCTCACACAACGCCTTGAACAATTGAAAGCATTGGCCGGTCGGTGGGGACCGGAACGGATTTCGTGGCGATTCGATCCGATTGTCTTCTGGGATAACGGACAACGAAACAACCTGTCGGGGCTTGAACGTATCGCAGAAACAGCCGCCTCCTGCGGAATCAACCGATGTACCTTTTCCTTCATGACTCACTACAGCAAAACCCGCTCGCGAGGACAGCGGCTGGGGATTGAGTTTCACGACCCGCCGTTGGAGAGGAAGATCGAGGTAGCCTCGAATCTATCCCGCACTCTGCAGAAGTTCGGCATCACTCCGGCGAATTGCTGTAATCCCGAAATCATCGGGATCGAAGGTATTCAACAGGCGCATTGCATCGATGGCGTCCTGCTGTCTCAACTGGCGGGAGAACCCTGTGATGAAAGAAAAGATACCGGGCAGCGCGGGAGTTGCGGCTGTACCCGTTCGGTCGATATCGGCAGCTATTGGATGGAGTGCCCTCATGCGTGTCGGTACTGTTACGCCCGACCGGCAGGCGATTCCGCCCAACGGTAACGCTACCCGGTTACGGAGGGCGAAGTTTCAGACGATTAGGATTTCCAGGTTTCCCGCTTACTGAGCCAGCACAGGCGGCTGAGTTCCATAACCGACCATTGCGCCTCGGTCTTATTGGAAACAACGCGAAAGAACCGGCGATAAGGAGCCAGAGCGGGCATCGAAAACACGTCCATTCCTCTCGGCTCGGGCCGCCAAACACGCTCCTTCAGAACAAACGAGTTGGCCTGAACAAAACGACGTCCCGCTGTATGGTAGCACGGCAGCGGCACAGTCAATGTCTCGCGATTCCATTTGCCGAAATAAATCTCCAGAAACGTTCGCAGGCCATCCGTCGCCAGCCCCTGGCCGAACCGGTCCGGATCGATCTGGACGTGAATATCCGCGCTGCCCGCTGTGGCATTGATCTTTGTCAGCAGGATAAACCCGATAAACTCCCGATCGCTGGAGTCGATTGCAAAGGCCCGATTTTCCGTTTCTTGCGTGCATTCCTGGAACCATCGGTCCCAGCCGGCCCGATCACGCTTCGGAATCACATACAATGCCATCAACGGATCGACAATCGGTTTCCAGGAGGCAATCCGGTCGCAGTCTGCATGCTCCAAAGGACGAATCAGGGTTTTCTGTCCAATCATGGTAAGGACCTCTTCACAATTGGACGAAGCGCTCATAAGCAATCTCCTTTCTGTTGGTTGCTTATTCCCGGGCAGACATTTTGTCCGTCCGCCGGTTGCTCTGCGCAGAAATCGTTATAGATAATCGGAAAATTTTAAGTGGACTTTACAGCAGAATGACTCTTTTCGACAAGGATCGAAAGCATTCGCCATCGCAATTCATCTCAAATGATGTCGGGAGGTCGGGGACCAGAATCGAACCCGGATAGATTCTTATTTACTGATTTGAGCAAAAAGGTCCTCCAGACCGGACTCCTTGAGAGCGGGATCTCCCTGTAGACGATTGATGAGCGGCTGATTCATTTTCAGCTGTTCTCGAGTCACTTCAGGATTCCTCTCATAGGCCGCCTTTAAATCCGCAATGATGGAGGCATTATCATATTTTTCCAACGGAACTTTGAGACTGGCACAGTTGAACCAGGCCAACCCATCGTTCGGCTCATCCTGAGTAACCCGCTGCATCTCGGCGAGAGCCTCCTCGTATTTACCCTGGATACTCAAAATCTGAGCGATGTATCGGCGGGCGGTATTGTCTTTATCGTCCCTGGCCAGCATCTGCCTGAACACCCGCAGCGCATCATCATATTTCCGCAGTTGGTAATAGTTCAAAGCCAGATGTTCCAAAACAGTCCGCCATTGTTCCGGTGTAAAATCATTCAGGCCGGCGCTTGCCGCCCGGACCAGCGCATCGGCAGCTTGATCGTACTTTTTCGCACTTTCCAGATACGATCCGATTTCGGCATACCAGGCCGCCAGGCTGTGTCTCAAATCCGGGTCCGGTGTCCAAGGCTCCCCTTTCTCATCCCATCTCTTGTAAGTGAAATGGTCCAGAGCGCTTTTCGCGCTCTCATAGTCTCCCAGCTGAAAATAGCAGCAACCGAGATACTGAAGTACTTCCGGGTTCTCCGGATTGGACACATAGGCTGCTTCAAAAGATTTTTTTGCCCGATCGTATTGGGCCTCTCGCAGGTACCCTAATCCGTTGTTGTAATGCGCATAAACCTGTTCGTAGTCGATCTCCAGAACACGGTTGTAAGCGCGTTTGGCGAACTCAAAGGCTCCCTTCTTGTCATACAGCACCCCCAGGTTGTTATGCGCCCACTTGTAAATCGGATTGAGAAACACATCGATCTGAAGGCACTTGACTCCCATATCGACAATCGCAGATTTGTCTTTCTCATGTAAGCCATAATTTGTTGACAGCGCTTCCTCCGTTCTCTGATCCACCAGCGCATTCAGCTGGGCTTGCTGTTCCGGTGTCAATGTATGCTCAGTCGCATACTTTAACGCCTCATCCTCATAGGCTTTTCGTGTCAGTTCGATCTGTTGAAAAGCGTCAATGCAAAACCGGCCCAGGATGTAAAAGGTTTCCATCTGGTAGGGCCAGACTTTCATGGCTTTATCGAAATGATCGAACATCTCCCCGTAGCGGCCATGGCCCTGGTAGTTCATCCCGGTACGAAGGCGACTCTCCCCCGTGAACTGCCGAACCAGCGTCGGGGTGAACAGCAGAACACCGACCAGAAGAACCGGCCAGCGGATGTATGTCGGAATGGCGGCATAATGAAAACCGGATACGTTGATCTCTTTCCGGCGGGTCAACTGCTCACCACAAATCCAGGAATACACCAGCCCCGAGGACCCCGCAACGAAATAGAACAGTATCACCCCGGCGGGCAAAACAAATGTGTGGCCGAAATTGCAACTGACCAGCGCAATAACCATCCCGGTGATCGCTCCGACCTGGAAATAAAAGAGAAACCGTCGGTCATCGAATGAGAACGGCCGATTCTTCGGACCGACCGAAACCGGAACCGCCTGCTCCCAATCCAGAATTGGCAGCGACCGAAATCCGCACCACAACGCCGTCAACCACAACCAGAAATAAGCAAAAAGCCCGAAAATACCGAACTCCGCAGAATGCTGAAGAAAATCATTGTGCGCCTTGCGTGCCAGTGTCTCTTTACCGAGAAGTTTCCGTTCCAGCTGGCTCTCATATCCCGGATGGATGATTTTGAAATTGCCCGGACCGATACCGGTAAATATATTGTCATAAGTTTTGAAAATGCTGGCTCGCATACATTCCAGGCGGAAAATCATGGGGGGAACCCCATCCGGCTGGTAATCGCCGTCTACATCGGCCCAAGTGATCAGATTTGCCACGCGCGTGCGAATCGGATTCTCCATGGAAGCCAGAACGGCGGCGAGAACGGAAAACCCCAACACCAGGCCAAACACCCCCCGCCGGAACCAGAAACGCAGCTCCGCCAAAGTGATCGGATTCCCCGATTTCGGGTTGGTAAAATTAAGACGTTGAAGAATCGGCAATCCGCGATACGAGATCAAAATCAATGCCATTACCGGAAATCCGACCGCGAATCCCATGTAGCTCGCATTGCAATCGATATACAAAAACGCGATCAATACCAGACAAACAATGGTGGAATACATCACCATCCAGAACGGGTGTCCCCACGAGTAGATCAGAAGCGAAATGGCCAGCGGAAAAGCCAGGTTGAGAAACTCCGCCACATAGTTCTCATTGCCCATAAACGAAACGGGTTTGGCTGTGAATCGTTCGGCATTCGGTCCCTCAACAGCGCTCCAGATCGGCTGCCAGTCAAACCACTGCCCAAGAGCATATAAAACCACCAGTACGGTCGTGATATTCAAAATGATACAAAAGAGCCTCAGATCGGAAACTCGACGCAGAAAGACGGTAAGTAAAACCACCTGTGCGAGGGCGGCTCCATAAAGAGTCAGCGCCTCCCATGATTCCGCCATATTCACTGCGAAAAAGGTTGTGACCAATATAACCAGAAACAGGCAGGCTGCGGGAATAAACATCGGCGTGCGTGGACGGTCCCAGCGGCCTTTTAACGCCCACCAGGAGGCAAGCATCAACAGGATCACAAATTCGAACGAAATCGCCTTGGTTGTGGTATAGTGTTGCCAAGTCCCCGTGTAAAAGATCAGAGTTGCGTAAAAACTGCCGAAATAAAGCACCAGACGTCCAAACAACAAGGCCAGGCGTTCAAAGAGCTCGTCATGGGAACGGGAAAACAGAACCAAATAAATACCCAGACCGATCAGAGGAAAGATCAGTATCCAGAACTTAAATTCGTAGAAGGGACGTAAGGTTTCGTACACGGGCACTATTCCGATATGCTAGGCTCGATTGAACGCAATCTGTAAAGATTATTATTGTATCGCGAGGCTCTTTTTCCTCCTAGAGCCGCTCACTTCAAAAAGGAACGAACTTCGGGAGAACTGGTAACCATGCCCAAACGAATTCTGGTGGTTCACGGTCCCAACCTGGACCTGCTCGGACGGCGCGAGCCGGAGACCTACGGCACAACAACCCTGGCGGAGATCAACCGGTCGCTGGAAACCCTGGCAACAGAGCTCGACGTGGAACTGGATATCGTTCAACACGCGTCGGAAGGAGCGATTGTCCGCACCATCGGCGAGGCCCTGGACCGGTTCGACGGGATTCTTATCAATCCTGCTGCCTATACCCATACCTCGGTCGCGATTCGAGATGCCATCGCGGCGGTGGGCATTCCGACGGTGGAAGTGCATCTCAGCAATATCCATCGACGCGAGGAGTTCCGGCATCATTCGTTTATCGCGGGTGTGGCGGCAGGACAGATTTCGGGATTCGGTATTCAAAGTTACCTTCTGGGCCTTCGCGCTCTTGTGAGTTTATGTTCCTCATAGCGGCCGGACTGAGCTTACCCATTTTGCTGGGGGGACCGTCACCCGGGACGGTCGCGATTCTCCTCATTTTCTCCGCAATCGGCCTGATCGCTGATATCCTCCGAAAATCCGTGCAGGAGACAGATGAAACCTTATCCACTCCCGCCAGGATCCTGGGGCTTCTGCTTCTCGGCGGCGGCGTAATTGCTCTTTTGAAAACATGGCCGGAACCCATGCGAAAAAACGCCCTGTTGCTGGTTTTCTCCGGCGCTTTTCTGTTCTGGGGTTATCGGCACGACCGGTTTCGGAATCCCTGGTTTTTTGAGGGTCCCTGCCTTTTCATGGCTCTTGTAATTCTTGTGGCGGATTCTCTCGGATGGACGTGGGCACGGCGATACGTCGGACCTGCCTGGCTTCTCGTCACGGCCTGTCTTCCAGGGGCGCTGGCATGGGAACTGATGACCGGGAGGCGGAATTGGGTCGTCGTTTTGCTCTGGATCGTCGGACTTCTGTACTCCCTTCTATTGTTTGTTCTTGCCGATTGGATCGGATTGCTGGCCCTTGCAGTCATTCTCGTTGCCGCTCTGGTTGCAAGACAGATTTCTTCTGACGGTCCGTTTATACCATCGGGGCTCGCGCTGACAATCTGGCTGGGGATTTCCGCTATGGCTCTCCTTCCGGGTATTCTTGTCCACGCCGGTATTCCGTCGGTTCTCCGAACCACCAGTGTGGCGACACTTCTCAAGTTTCAATCCATTGCAGAGAGGATCGTTGGTCCCGAAACATGGGAGTGGCTCTGGTCGATTCCCCGCAGAATCCCCCAGACAGCCCTGACCGAAATGGAGCCGTGGTGGAGGGAATATGCCGACCAGCGGATCGCCGACCATGGCTGGCTGATTGGGTTGCTCGTCGTGGCCGTGCTGTTCGTCGTTTTCCTGGTTTCCATGCCGACCCAATGCCCCCAGGATCGTTCTCATCCCCGAATCTGGCGAATCCTGATTTTGATCGGGTGGCTGGTTATTGGATTCCCGACATCTTTCTGGTTGGTTTCACCTCTGGGTTGGCTGCTGATGGGTGGACTTCTCGGCCTGAAAGAGGGAACCAAGGAGGACAAAAGAGCATGTATTCCGGATTCCGCCGCCTATTTCACAACCACCTCCCTCGTCCCGGCTTTGATGGCCGCGTTGATGGTGGTCCCGATTATTCAGTCGGCGCGTGAATGGCGTGCCGAAAGAATCCTGGCAACGCAGGCAAACCTTGTCCATGCCGCGCAATGGGCGCCCTGGCGGGCCGATATTGTCAAAAGGGCCTTGGAAGAACAACTGAAACGGCCGGCGGAGCAGAGAAATTCCGTCACTGTCGAACATTTGACAGGCTGGCTTGATCGATCCGGAGAAACAGGGGCTGCCTATCGCGCAGAAGCCTCGCTCCAAATCCCGGATGAAAGACCGACCCTGGCATCCCTGGCGGCAGCCGTACAGGCATCTCCACACAATCCCGATATCCGCCGCCGGTATGCCGATACCCTGAAAACCTCCGGGGAACTGGAGAAAGCGCGGGAACAATACGAAGCCTGCGCAAGTCTGGCTCCATTCGATCCATCCCTGCGCATCGCCATCGGTTCAATTTGGGAACTGTTGCACAAAGAAGAACTCGCTTTACCGGAATATGAAAAAGCCCTGAAACTCGACCCGCTTTCCGAGGTGGCGCGAATCAAGGTGACAGAGCTGTCGAGTCGCGTCTCCCGATGATTCGAACCACTTCGGTCTGGTACATCTGCGGCGTGAATCGAAAAGCCATCGAAATCGGATGGCTGGTCGTTCCCGGCGGCCACACCATGATGTCCGGAAGCAACGGATAGAGATATCGGCGTGAACGGTAAACCACCTCGAAGGTAAAACGCCTGTCCAGGTCGCTCCGGAGATCCCCATATACATTGTGAATCGCAACCAGGTCGCCCGGCTGAACACGATCCGGATCATACCCTAAAACCGGCCGTCCCGACCAGAACACCATTTTCACGGCATCCACTCCGGGACGGTAGGTCTCATTAGAGAAAATCCGTTCCTCTTGAGGACACTGAGAAACAAAAAGCGCCGCGTCGGTGATATCCCCAAACGCATCCCGCTGCAACCCGACCACCAGCGCCGACATGCCACCCAGCCAGATCAATGTCACCGCCAATCCAAACCGGCGAATTCGCGCCGGGATTAACCTGTCCTCTCTGCACTCCTCAATTGCATATCCCGCCATCAGGCACCAGATCGGAAGCAGGGGCAGGAAATATCGGAATTGAAAAGACAGAAACACCGTCTGTACCGGAAGCCAGATCACAATCGTGAAAACAGTCACAGCACGAATCAGCCCCCAGGGTCCCCGCCGATTCCACAGTCTTCCCACCGCATAAATGATCCAGATCGCAAGCGGATACCCCACCGCCCATGGCAGGTAAAGCACAAAACCCTCGAAGAAATTGAAATAAGTCAACAGAGTGACGAACAACCCATGACTCGCTCGCTCCGTAAACTGCCCGAAATGACCGAATCCCCGGACCGCCAGCCAGAGAATCAATCCCACCCATGGAAGTAAGACCAACGGGAGAGGCCAGGAAAAACGAACAGTCCCCGGCTCCAGCTCTCCTTCGCGTCTTCGGGGCCGAAACTGAATCCGCCACCGAACCAGCGGAAACCATAAGAGTAGGAAAATCAAGCCATGATAGCGGGTAAGTGTCGCCAGTCCGGCCCAGAAAAAAGTCGCTCGCAAGGCGCGGTTCCCCGCCCCTCCACGATCCAGAATTGCATGAATGTAATAGAGCAGCGCCACAGTAAACAACAAAACAAACAGAGAATCCGTCATCACCCTCAGCCCCCACCGATTCTGCATTGGAGATAAAAACCACAGGAGCGAAGCAAGAATCCCAATGGAGTCGCTTCCAAGACGCCTTGCCGCAAAAAACAGCGGAATCGGAACCAGCGCAGAACCGACAATGGAGACCAGTCTTCCCGATGTCAAAAGATCCCCTACAAACAGGTTTACGAACTGAACAACCAACGTGTACAGGGGCGGGAAGAAAACTATCGGCGAATCCCACAGTTGCAGCTGGATAATCCCATCGGTATATTCGCCACGGTTCCAGCCGATCAGTGATAACTTGAGCAGCAGCCCGGCAAGAACCAACGCAGACAGGACATGAGGAATCCCTGTGGGGCGTTCTTCCTCTACTGAGACAGTTGCACCTTGACGCTCCATTTGTTCCATGAGGGGAGAATGCCCCAAACGACCGGCATCGGTCAAGAATGCCAATTCCCCTGACATCCGGCAGAATCGCGGGGATAATCACACAGAAATCCGAACAAGGGGTAGTCCAAAATGTTGCGGTTTGACGCATGGCAGCGCGGCAAGGCGGTTTCCGATGTGCTTCATGGCCTGTTTCCCCCCGGACCACGAAGCGTGCTGGATGTGGGCGGCGGAACCGGAGAGAGCCTGATCCTGCCGGAAAAATGGTCCGTGGTCAGCGTGGATATTCGAACGGCGGCCTGTGAGGATTTTGTCTGTGGTTCGGCGGACAATCTGCCTTTTTTTCACAAATCTGTCGATATTGCTGTGTGCCTGGATACTCTGGAACACCTCCCTGAGAACTTTCGGAGCCGATCCATTACAGAGTTATGCCGTATCGCCCGCGAGGCAATCGTACTGACTGCGCCGTTCCACCAGGAGTCGGTTCGCGAAGCAGAAAAAACAGTCAATGACCTGTACATGAAACTCCATGGAAAGCCGCATCCCTGGCTCTCAGAGCATCTCAAAAATCCTCTGCCGGATTTGGCTGCAACCTGCGCAACATTCCAGGCCAACGGCTGGTCTGTCTCAAAAATGCCTGTGGGATTCCTGCCGATCTGGACCTTACTCATGTTGACCGATCCGGTTCTCGAATCACAAGCAGACCGCCTGGTTACCGCCGAAAAACTGGACCGCATTTATCGCGAGGAAATCTACCCGGCGGATTCCTGTGACCCCGCGTATCGCACCCTGATCGTGGCTACAAAGCCGCCATTGGAACCGCTCCTGCCGCAGCCCGTTGTCGATCCCGCCAGGAGGGCGAAAGGGACATGCCGTCTGCTCAATGAACTGAGTACGCTTTGGACCTCCTGTATCCGGCCCCAGTCCGATGAATACCAAAGTTCTCAGGAAATCACCGCGCGTTACGTGGAACGCCTGGAACAGGCCATTGCGAGCTGGGAGGTCGCTTACGGGGAGGCGCTGGCCCTCGCCGAAAAGGGACATCGGCGCATAGCGGAACTGGAACAGCGACGGTCTTTTCGACTCTATGAAAAGGCCATGCGATGGCTGGGCAGGGAAATCTGAATACGGAGTTCTCCACATGTCAACTTGACAGAATCTCGACTCGTCTTTACCGTCCGAAATAACTGATGATGAATTCGCCTTATCTCAACCGACAAAACCAGTTGCGTCAAAGAATGGAACGGGAGAATCTCTCCGCGTTTCTTGTCACTCATCTTCCGAATATCCGATACCTCTGCGGATTTACCGGCAGCCACGCCCTGCTCATTCTGGGCAGGGAACGCTGCACGATCATCTCGGATGGGCGATATCAGGAGCAAATTTCCAGGGAAGTTGTTGGAGCCGATTTTGTCCTCCAGGGGCAGCGCAGGGACTCGGTCGCAACGGCGGAGACGCTCAAAGATTATCCGTCAGGAAAAGTGGGTTTCGAAAGCCGTCATCTCTCCGTGGCGCTGCACACAACACTGGTGGAGGCCTGCACGGATCGCGATTTTGTGCCTCTGACAGAGTGGATCGAGGAACTGCGTCTCACAAAAGAGGAAGGAGAAATCGACTCGATTCGCCGAGCATTGGAAATTGCCGAGCGGGCATTCGAGCAAGTCCTGGGAGACATTCGCGAGGGAATGGAGGAGCGCGAGCTGGCCCACATATTGGAAGATCGTATGTGGCGGGAAGGCGCGGAAAAGGAATCCTTTGAAACACTGGCTCTGTTTGGGGCACGCACTTCCCTTCCCCACGGCAAACCGGGAAAAACCGTGCTGGTCAAAGGCAATCCCATTCTGATGGACTTCGGCTGTGCCTGGGAAGGGTATTGTTCCGATATAACCCGCACGGTATTCCTGGGGGATCCGGGCGATGAGTTCCGGGCGGCCTATCGTGCCGTGTGGGAATCCCAAAATGCGGCTGTACAGGTGATTCGTTCGAATGTGCCCTGCCGCGACCCCGACGTGACAGCCAGAATGGTTCTGCAAAAACACAGGCGGGCAGATCAATTCATGCACAGCCTGGGGCATGGTGTCGGCCTGGAAATTCACGAAATACCCCGGCTCTCCCCCACTGAGGAAAGAACCCTGCTGGAAGGCATGGTGATTACGGTGGAACCCGGTGTGTATGTACCGGACTGGGGCGGAATCCGTATTGAGAATATGGTCGTTGTGCGCTCCGATGGAGCTGAAGTCTTGAACGGTTCTTCAACGGAATGCATCGTTCTGTGATTCGATTGACCGGAAATTCCTGAGTGGAACGCAACCTCAATGGAGGATACCATGAGTGGTGTAACCTGTTTGGTGACCGGTGGAGCAGGATTCATCGGCTCCCATGTTGTGGAGAGTCTGATCGCGGACGGTTGCTCGGTCGCGGTGATCGATAACCTTTCATCGGGACATCGGGAGCAAGTTCACCCCGACGCACGGTTCTACCAGGCGGATATTCTCGATTCCCTGGAGGAAATCTTCGACCGGGAACGGCCTGAAGTGGTGTTTCACCTGGCAGCGCAGGTAAGTGTTTCTGTCTCCACTCGCAAACCGGAGGTCGATGCCCGCACAAATGTTGAAGGAAGCATCCGAGTCTTGCAGCAATGTGTCCGAACAGGTGTACGGCGTGTGGTGTATGCCTCATCCGCAGCCGTATATGGGGAACCGCCCGCTCTTCCCCTGCAAGAGGACCAATTTGTCTTTCCCTTGTCACCCTATGGGATCAGCAAGTACGCGGTCGAGTATTACCTGAACTACATGCGCCACGCCCACGGGCTGGAGTATGTCGCTCTGCGATATGGGAACGTCTACGGCCCCCGTCAGGACCCACACGGAGAGGCCGGCGTGGTGGCCATATTCAGCCGGAGACTCCTGCACGGCGAACCGGCGGTCATTTACGGCGACGGATTTCAGACCAGGGATTATGTGTTTGTCCGGGATATCGCCCGGGCGAACCGGCTGGCCAAGAACGCCGCTATTCCTGAAGGTGTCCGGTCGGTGTTCAACATCGGAACCGGTCGCCGGACCACCACAAACGAGATATTCCGAATGGTCCGCGAATTCACAGGCAGTAAGCAAGAAGAAATCCACGAACCGCCCCGTCCGGGCGATGTGAATCATTCTTACATGGCGAACAATCTTGCCCGAGAATATCTGAACTGGACACCGCAGGTTCCCATTGAGGAAGGGCTGAAAGAAACGGTCGCATTTTTCAGGTCCGCGGGGTAATTCCATGTCGAAGCCTGTGGGCCGGTAAACTCTTGACTTTTCAGTGGACGAGTCCTATGGAATCGCCGTCCGTCGGCGTATACTTTTCCTGTTGAAACGCAAGGAATATCGGGACATTCTTGACAACCGCAGGACGTGATTTGGAGAGAAAGACATCCGTGACACGCCCGTCCGCAAAGGAACGGCAGCATGAAATTCATTGCCTCGTTACGCGGTTGGGAAAGGGCAATGCACTATGGCCGCGAAAACTGTCGCCACCGAAAACCTCACCCAGCAGTATGTCAGTTTCATTCTCGACAAAGAAGAGTATGGGATCGATATCCTCAAAGTGCAGGAGATTATCCGATTCGAATCATTGACCCGAATTCCAAAGTCTCCGCCGTTTATCGAAGGGGTTTTGAACTTGCGCGGGAAAGTGGTCCCGGTAATGGATTTACGAACACGATTCGGTCTTCCGAAGGGGGAACGAGACCGAAAAACACGGATCATTGTCGTCAACGTCAATGGAAAAGAAATGGGACTGATCGTCGATGAAGTCTCGGAGGTCATCCAGATTGACTCCGATCAGGTCTCCCCGCTGCCTCCAATGGGGGCCTCAATTTCCGCAGAATACATTCGTGGCATGGCAAGAATCGAAGACAGACTGATGATCCTGCTCGATGTTGAGAGGATATTGTCCTCGGAAGAATTGGCCGCTCTATAAACGACCCGGCCCTGTCCATGACTCGTGAAGAGGAACCGGATGGGAGGAACCGCCGACTGCTCGGCAGATCGCTTTCCAACAAAGAGAGGCCCAAGAGTTGGCGCTGACACTGAGTCAAAAACAGATGTCCCAGCTCGATTTCGAGCGATTTCGAGACTTGATTTACAAAGAAAGCCGCATCGCCCTTCGCCCTCATAAAAAGATGCTGGTTATGAACCGCCTGGCCAAGCGTCTTCGCGAACTGAACATGGATTCCTATAGTGATTACTACAAATACGTTACTTCGGAGGAGGGAAGACGGGAAGAATTGCAGAAGATGGTTGATGCAATCACCACAAACACCACCCAGTTCTTTCGTGAAGGAAAACAATTTGAATTCCTCGACACGCAGGTGTGGCCGCATCTTCTGGATCCGAAATCCGGTTCCACACCCGTGAAAATCTGGAGCAGCGCCTGTTCTACCGGGGAGGAACCGTACTCCATCGCCATCTCGGCCCTGGAGGCACAACAACGTTCGCCGGGACGACCGGTCTCCATTCTGGCCTCCGATATCAGCGACAGCGCCCTGCGAACGGCACGCGAGGGCATTTACACCGAAGACAAAGTAAACGGTATCCCCATGGACCTGCTGCGTAAGTATTTCCTGAAGGGAACCGGAAGAGTGAAAGTCAAGCCTGAATTGCACTGCCTGATCGAATTCGCCAAGATCAATCTCAATGATCCCTTTCAACGGCAATTAAGAGGGTTCGATATTGTTTTCTGCCGAAACGTGATTATTTATTTCGACCGGGGAACGCAGGAAGAACTGATGTTGAAGTATTACGAGGTTCTCCGCCCGGGCGGGTATCTCTTTTTAGGTCATTCGGAGACGCTTCACGGGATGGCTACGCGTTTTGAGTTCATCATGGCATCGGTATACCGGAAACCGATCGGAAAATGATGTTCGCGAGAATCAGAGGTGCGCAATGGAATTCGATCCCAATCAGTACATCGAACTGTTCTACCAGGACTCTGAGGAACACCTGGAACAGATGAACGAGGCGCTTTTGGCCCTCGAGCAGAATCCGGGGAACTCGGAACCGTTACAGGCCATTTTTCGGGCGGCGCATACCATGAAATCCTCCTCCGCGATGGTGGGATTCATGCACATCAGCGAATTCACCCACACCATGGAGGATGTCCTGGCGAAAATGCGGGACGAAAAGGCCCCCATCACCGGCGATGTCATCACGACCCTGTTTGACTCATTCGATTTGCTCAAGGAAATGCTTTCCAACTTGGGCGATCAGGAATCCGAAGCGCACAAGAATCGGGTTAAACAGCAGAGCACGGAACTCATCACACGCCTGCACAGTGTGGCCGCGATCCGACCGCCGGAGATTGCAGAAACTCCGACGGCGAAGGTCCCACGGATCCGGTTGGATGAGACGAGACGAAACCGAATCGAGGAATACCGCCTTGCGGGACACAGAATCTACGAAGTGGATGTGCTTTTCGAAGACAATATCCCCATGGCCGCAACCCGCGCCTTCCTGATCTGCAATAACATGCGATCCCTGGGAGACATCCTGGTCTGTGAACCGGATGTGGAACAGGACGAAAACGCCGTGGTGGAAAAGGGATTTTCCTTTATTCTTGCAACGGATTCCTCCGAGTCGGATGTTCGTAACGGGTGCTCCGTGGGACAGGTCCAGAACGTTATTACGCGGGATATCACTCAGGCGGAACAATTCGAATGGCCGGATGAATCCGAAAAGAAATCCACGGAACAAGCGCCAGAATCGGTGTCCCCGGTTCAGGTAAAGCCGCCCACTGCCGAGGCCGAAAAATCGCCTTCGACATCCTTTGAGCGACGGGAAGACAGGGTCCGAACTCAAACCGTACGTGTGGATATCGCAAAACTGGACCGTCTGTTGGATCTCGCCGGAGAACTGGTTATTAACCGGGGAAGGGCGATGGAACTGGGTCAACAGCTGGCCGCCCGCCGGGGCAACACCGGGGAGGAAGGCTTCCTGCTCGACAGCCTGGTCCAGCAGGGAATGATCATCACCCAGCTGCAGGAAGCCATCATGGAATCCCGGATGGTTCCAGTCGGCCAGGTCTTCCAGCGTTTCCACCGGGTTGTTCGAGATCTCTCTCACGGACGCGAAAAGGAGGTGGACCTGGTTCTGGAAGGTGAAGAAACGGAAATTGACAAGAAGATCATCGATGTCATCGGGGATCCCCTGACGCACATGATCCGGAATTCGGTCGATCACGGGATTGAGTCCCCGGCCGAGCGGATCGCCTCCGGAAAACCTGTCCAGGGCAAACTGACTCTGGCTGCATCCCATGAGGGAAACAACATCACCATCACCGTCCGAGACGACGGTAAGGGATTGGATCTGAAACGTATCAAACAGAAAGCGGTCGAACGGGGCCTGTACACAGAGGAAGCCATCAACCAACTGCCGGATCGAGAGGTACTTCAGATCATCTTTCAGCCCGGCTTCTCGACGGCTCAGGTGGTCTCCGACATTTCAGGCCGGGGAGTCGGAATGGATGTGGTCAGACGGACCATCGACGAGCTGGGGGGAAGCATCGATATTGAGACGGAACCGGGGAAAGGAACCGCCTTCACGATCCGCCTGCCCCTGACCCTGGCAATCATCCAGGCTCTGCTGGTGGAAGCCGGTTCCGAAATGTTTGCCTTGCCCATCGCGAACGTCACGGAGACGCTTCGGATCACAAGCAACGAGATCTTTACGGTTGAAGGCAGGGGCGAAGTGATCCGCCTGCGGGAAGGGGTGGTTCCCATCCTGCGATTGGATCGTGTGCTCGAAACTCCCGTTCGTCGAGAGACAAATAGTAGAATCTATATCGCCGTCGTGCAACACGGGAATCAACATGTCGGTCTGGTTGTGGACCGGATGGTCAACGAACAGGAAATCGTCATCAAGTCCCTGGGCGCACACGAACAGCATTCCGGCTACATTGCGGGCGCATCGATCCTGGGGGACGGAAGTGTGATCCTGATCCTCGATGTAGCCGCTCTGATTCAGGAGACGTTGGGAATATAATGGACGAAACAGTACTCGAACGGATCAAGTCGGTTTTTTCGGAAAGCGCGGAGCTCGCGGGACGGTCCATGGAAATGATGGTCGGTCGTCCGCTGAGTATCCGGGTCAATCGCATCGAGCAAATCCCCTTCGAGAATCTGTGTGAATCTCTCTATCCGCCGGATACTCCCATGGCGATGATCCTTCTCAGGATCACCGGGGACAACAGCGGCTATATGGTTTTCCTCATGTATGAAGAGAATGCGAGAAAACTGAATGAGATACTCTGGGGAAGCGTTCCGTTCGAGGATGGTGTGATCAACTTATCCGATCCCTCGGCTCTTGGCGAACTGGCAAATGTTGTGGGCAGCTGTTTTCTTAACGTCCTTGCAGACCGTGTCGGTCTGGAACTGCGTCCCACAGAACCGTTCTTTGTGTATGACATGCTCGCGGCGGTTCTGGAAGGACTGATCGCCGAACAGAGCCTGATCGCCGACAAGGCCATTCTGGTGGACACGAATATGGCGGAAAAGGAACGGGGAATCGGAATGCATTTTCTCTTTCTGCCCTCTCCCGATCTTGTGGAGAACCTTGCGGCACGGTTGAGGTAATATCGAGAGACCTGATGACAACAAACAATCTTCCGCAAAAAAATCTCAGCATTGGAGAGATTTATGTCACCACAAAAGCAGAACAGGTATCGACGGTGCTCGGTTCCTGCGTTAGCGTGTGTTTGTATGACTCCAAGAACAAAATATCCGGTATGAACCATCATGTGCTTCCCGCTCCTCCTCCGTCCGCGCAAGTGGACTCGAAGCACAGCGGGAAATACGGAAAGACAGCGCTGCCGGAATTGCTCGTTCGGATGAAACAACTCGGCATGGAAACTCGGACAACATCGGCCAAGATTTTCGGCGGCGCACACATGCTCTCACAGATTTCTTTCGCAATGATCAACGAACGGAATGTCGCTGTGGCCAGAGAGTTCCTGCACGCGAACGGCATCCGGATTGTCGCAGAGGATGTCGGAGGCGACCGTGGGCGGAAAGTAATCTTCCAAACCGACAGCGGCAAAGTCCTGGTTCGGGAGGTGAACAAGCGCGAATTTCTATGAGGTTCACGGTCTCTCACGATGGACGGTCGGATCGGGTGTCGGACATCCGGATAAAAGGCAACAGGGAAGAATCGGGATTGATATGGCCAGAATACTCGTAGTAGACGACTCGTATTTCATGCGAATGGTCTTGCGCAACATGTTGAAAAAAGAGAAGCACGAAGTTTTAGAGGCGGAGAACGGTGAAAAGGCAGTGAGTTTATATCGCCGGAATCGTCCGGAATTGGTGACCCTGGATATCACGATGCCTGTCAAGGACGGAATCGAGGCCGCCCGGGAAATCCTGGAAGAGGATCCATCTGCAAAGATCATCATGGTTACGGCGCTCGGCCAGGAAAGTATCTTGAAAAAAGCGATCACCCTGGGAGTCTCCGAATTCGTTGTCAAACCCTTCACAACGGAAACGGTTCTGGAAGCGGTGAACCGCGCGCTGAAATAAGAGATATCTCTCAACGAATACGAAAACAGGAAAGAATGGACTGAAACGGGAAGAATGGAAACAAAAGACAAAATCCGGGTGTTGGTAGTGGATGATTCTGCATTGGTCCGGAAGATTCTCTCCGATCTGTTGCAACAGGATCCGATGATTGAGGTGGTCGGGACCGCTTCCGACGGAACCTTTGCGCTTCGGAAAGTGAAATTACTCAAACCGGATGTGGTGACCCTGGACGTCGAAATGCCGCAGAAAGGCGGGTTGGAATTGCTGCCGGAATTGATTTCGGTATATCCCGTGCCGGTAATCATGGTCAGCGGGGTAACCGAACGCGGCGCCGTGGCAACAATCAAAGCCCTGGAATTGGGGGCTGTCGATTTCGTGACAAAACCCAGCGCTTCGGTCACAGAGGGAATGCCCACGATTGCTGCTACCCTGATCGAGAAAATCAAGGCCGTAGCGGGAGCCAAAATCCGTCGACGTCTCCTGACCAGACCCGCCTCGTTCACACCCCCTCCGAGGATCACCATTCCTCCCCTGCCCAAAGGATCGATCCCAAGAACTCGCTCGGGAGGTCTGGTCATCGGCATGGGCGCATCAACCGGGGGAACCGAGGCGCTCAAAGATGTCCTGGCAGCCCTTCCAAAGGAGTTGCCGCCCATCATGGTCGTGCAACACATGCCGGAGGGATTCACCCGTGCATTCGCCAACCGACTCAACGGACTCTGCGAACTGACCGTCAAGGAGGCGGAGGATCACGAACCGCTGGAACCGGGAAAGGTGCTGATTGCCCCCGGGCATTCGCACATGCTCATACAGTCCACCGCGACGGGGTATATCGCCGTGTTAAGTCAATCCGAACCGGTCATGCGTCATCGCCCTTCGGTAGACGTCCTGTTTCACTCCCTGGCTCGGGAAATCGGACCGAATGCGCTTGGGGTGATTATGACCGGCATGGGAGCGGATGGCGCGCGTGGCTTGACCCAGATGCGCGAAACCGGATCACACACCATCGCCCAGAACGAACAAACCTGTGTCGTGTTTGGAATGCCCAAAGAGGCCATTGAAATGGGAGGAGCCGAACAGGTACTTCCCTTGCAAGACATCCCGAAAGCCATTGTGAACCTGGTACGAAACGGCTTTGTCGGATCCGATTGATGGCGGGCGCCCTATTCCGAACCTATTTCGCCAACAACTCCAATGCCTCTTCCTCGGTGTCTGCCGTGTTAAGCATTTTGAAGAATGCCTGCTTCTCGAGAATCCGCCTGTTCCCAACCGAAAGATTCACCAGAACAATCCGACCGCCGGGCACCCAAAATGCCGTCACCGTGGCCTGAAATCTCTGAATCACACTGGAAATAATGCTGTCCACACCTTTCATGCCCAAAATCATCTTCTTGCAGCCGGCTTGACGTTCCCGGCTGACCGCTTCTTTCACGGTCTCAATTCCCTCCAAATCAATCGTGCCGGAAAGATCCAGAATCACGACATCATTTTGTTTTCGGTGATTGATCTTGATCATATAGTCCTTTGCTCCTTACACCATGTCCGACACAAATCGCTGGAAAGTTCTCGGTCATCAAAGCCACAAAGATCGTCCGCGGCATTTCTCCTTATGTCCGGTCCGCATCCGCATCCATTTGGCGTTCTGCCTCTTCTGAGATTCTTTTCATCTCCAGGTACTTGTTCCAAATCCGGTCTTTTGAACCGGGTTTCTCTTCTTCCAGAAATTCAAGAATTGCCTGCAGCGCCCAGCTGTTACTCAGGCAGATATCCTGAAGAGTAACGGCGGTTCGTCCTGAAGAGTCCTGTGGGATTTCCTCATTCATTTCTGATATCCAATCGTGGCGCTTCGGGGGATCCGCCTACCGACCGGAATACATCCTGGCGCGCGGTAACGATGGCTTGCTGGGCAGCCTTCAGTTCGGCCTCTTTGGTTGCCGTCAGTTTCTCATTTTCCTCCAGCAGGGCCTGCAATCTTGCAATTTCCGCCTCGTGTTTCGCCCGACGTCTCTCGGCTTCCGCACGTTGTTTCTGCAACACTTTCATATCCTTTATATAGAACAGTCCGGCTCCGACCAACCCGACCAGAATAAAAATCAGTCCCAGGATTGTCTGCTGCATGGCAAAAAGAATCATGACAAATACCCCAAAGGTGATGAGAAGCAAAACGGAATTGACCCCCGGAACAATCATGGGATAGCGCTGGGCCGCCATCGTCTTGAGAGTCGCGATTCCCTCTTCCAAATCCCGTTTCTTCCTGTGGAGATTGTTCAGTTCTTCGAATAGAGCAGAGAGATCCACACTCGGCTTCAGCTCTTGCAGCGGCTGCCCGGCTGATCCGCCGGCCGCACCCTGTGCCTGTGCCAAAAGGTCGGGAAGCTGCGCCGGATCATAGCGTACTTCGCCGGCAAGCGAATTCAGCGCGTCCAGAAAATCCTCCGCCGCCCCCTCCGCATTCGCTTTCAGGATCCCCTCGGCGAATGGGATTTCATTGCGGTGGACTTTAAAAGCAAGGTTAAATGCCAAACTCTTCATAAGAGCGTCGAGTGAGATGCCGGGATATCGTCGAAGTTCCAACTGTGCAATTCCGCGCCTATCCCGTTTCTGTCTCCTCCACCGGGAATTGCCCCTGACATTGACGTTTCATGGGATTTTCAATGCAACCGGACACCAGCTAACGCACGTTAGCATATTCACAACCGCAAAAGCAAGTCACAAGATCAACGACGAGTTTCATGCCCGTTCCGCTCATACCAGATAGGATGCCAACCGCAGACACTCGATAGCTGTATCCCGGATGCAAACCGTTTTCTCCCGATCACTGAACTCCGGATGAACAAACGGATTTCTCAAATGTTGCAGGCGAATCAGGAATCCTGAAAGCCTCATCGTCTGATCGTCCTCCAGTCCTTTCAGTCCCATGGGATTCTTCACGGTCACGGTTCCGCAGGCTCCCTGAAAACTGAATGTTCGACCAAAGCAGAAAAACATGACCCCCAGCGCCTTCAAGCCATCCGGCTTGTACTTCTGCCGGTGACGAAGCATCCGTTCAAGAACTTGGCGCGTGATGTCCGAATTCACATCCAGGTCGTTTGCCTGAATCGTTCGCACAATGTATTGGTTGAAAAAGATGTCCAGGTTATCGATTTTGGGATCATACAGTTCCCGAAGAATCTTCTCGGCCTCCCCACCCGTCAAGAATCGAGTGATGCGCCTGCCGACACGGTTCTTCACCTCATTCTCAACCGCAAAGGAATAGGAGAAACAGGCATTCCTTGAGACAGACAAGCCGGCGCTCGGTTCCGATTGCTCCAAATGATACCCGATGGCCAGCATCGTCTGAGTTTCCGGGTGGAGGGAATCCAATTCCGGCAGGAACGTGCGCAATTCGTTCAGCGCGCCCTGCAGATCCACCGTCGGGCGCCCCGAACGACTCTCCCTGCGCTCGGAAACCTCCAACCGGTCCCGTAACTCGAACACCACCCCTTTCATCCCGGCATCCAGGTCCTGCTCTTGCAACAGACGATCCAGCCGTTCGTATAGCTGCCGACGATCCATACCCGTTCCACTGTCCGCGGTTTCCACGAGATCCCGAAGTGCATCGATCTCATCACGATACCGGCAAATCCGATCCAACCGCTCGTATAACCTCTCGATTTCCGCGTCGATCCTGGATTTGCTGACAACGTACATGGCCCCATACTGACGAGCCAGCGCGCCTTCATCAAATCCCCCAACAGCCGACACCATCACGACCGGAAGATGCGGGTAATTTCGCTTGACCTGCCGGATCAATTGCAGTCCTTCATCATGGGTACGCATATCCAAGTCAGTAATAATCGCAACGGGAGATTCACGCTGAAGCTGCTCCAGAGCTTGCGTGCTGTCCTCCGCCTCCAAAACACGGTACCCCTCCACTGTGAGATTTCGAGCCACCGCAGATCGGTACTGTGAATTATCGTCAACAAGGAGAATCAATCGGTCCTGTTCCATTTTCCACTCAGTCCGCCTGTCGCATTTCTATCAGTCTATCACCCAAATCACTCGAGGACAGGCACACCCTCGATTCAACCGACCTCATAGAGTAAAATACCTACGCTAAGTTCTTTGTTCAGATATATGCGTATGCCGCCAGGAATCCAAACCACTTTATACCGACCGAACAGACCCGATCTCAAGCCGCGCATCGCCATAATCGACGACGAGGTCGACATCTGCGCAATGCTGGGCGAATTCCTCCGAATGCTGGGATACGAAACGGAGCCATTCACCGACGGGCGTCGAGCGCTCGAACGCATTCAGAGCAGGCAGTTCGACTTCGATCTTGTATACACGGACATCTATATGCCCGGCCTGACCGGCATCGATATCCTCAGAGAAGTCATCGTCTTGGACCAGAACATTCCGGTTATTCTCATGACCGGCCAGCCGACTCTGGAGGATGCGGTCTCGGCCGTACGCCTCGGGGCTTATGATTTTCTCACCAAACCCTTCAACCTCGACCTTGTGGAACTGATCGCCTCCCGTGCCCTGGAACGACGACGACTGGTTCTGGAAAACATTGAGTATCGCAACTATCTGGAACAGAAGGTGGAGGAACAAACCAGGGAAATCAAGGGATTCCTGATTCATTCCATTGAATCGCTTTCTCTGGCTTTGGAGGCCAGAGATCTATATACGAAGGGGCATGGTGCACGGGTTTCCAACTTCGTCTTGACTCTTGCCCGCGAGCTCTCCCTGCCCAAGGAATATAACGAATCTCTGAGGATCGCAGGGCTGCTTCACGATATCGGAAAGATCGGGATTCCGGACAGCATTCTGCTCAAACCCGATAAACTCACCCCGGAAGAATATGAGATTATGAAGACTCATTCGGAGACCGGCTACAAGATCCTGGCTCCCATCGGGTCCCTCGCGGAAGTCTCCGTGTTCGTGCATGAACATCATGAGCGAGTGGACGGGAAAGGATATCCACAAGGCCTGAAAGGGGATGAAATCGCGTTGCCCAGCCGGATGCTGATTGTGGCGGAGGTGTGTGATGCGCTGGCGACGGAGCGTTGCTATAAACCGGCCTGGCCCGCACCGCAGATCATCACCTACTTCAAGGACAACCGGGGAACCGCCTACGACACGGAAGTCACCGATGCGTTGCTCAGCCTGTTGGCACGCTCCGGAGAGCAAATCTTGAATATCTTGCGCGGGAACACCCAGACAATCCCCTCAAATCCCTAGTGTTGTGTAACCGAATTGCCTTTACAGAGCATCACGTCATCGCGAGGAGCTGCCCGGAGTCTGCGAAGGGCGGCGACATGGCGATCTCAGGCTTGCGCGTTCGAACGGCGAGATGTACACGCTTCGCTCCTGAGAAAGCTCGCCCATCGACAGGCACGGAGGCCTGTCCCACCAGTGGGCCATGCGTCTCTGCCTGGCAGCTACCCTAAGTACTCAGCCAGATTCGACGATGGCGGTGGCGATGAATCCTGGACTTGGTAAACCAGTATTCTTCCCACTTGGCTTGAACACGCCGGGGAGTTCCATGGGATTTCGCATCGGCTCCATTGGGGGTGATGGTTTCCACGTACCGAGTACATCCGCAGAAAAGACCGTTCAGAACAGGCTGACCGCAATCGGGACAAATCTGCCTTGCTGCGGTAGTACGGAGGCGCCCCTGCTGCAACCACTTGAAGACCCGAGCCGGATCGATCCCCAGCGCCTCCGCCAGATCGGTGATTTGCACCTTGCTGTGGCGGCGGATGAACTCACGCGCAACCGCAATGAGGTCTTCCTCGGTCTTCGCGCAGGACTTGCAGCAACCGTACTTATCCACCGGACCGTATTTCTGACATACATCGCAATTTCCAAACATGATACCTCCCCCGGCCGGATCGACGATCCAACCGTGCATAATGTTCCTCTCAAAGCCCTCGAAGGGATTCACCGTTCGCGAAACGGAAAAATCAGGCAGGCGTAAACAACCCGAGTAGCAGAATAAAACAGCCGACCGGACCAGGCTCCTCCTTACCGGCCGCCACAGACAACCAACTGACTCAAGTTATCGGTTTCCCGCACATCAAACTGAAGTCGGAGGAAAAGAATTGCGATCCGACAAATCTGCCGGACATAACATCAGATCCCCAAACAGAATCTACCGCTCTTCATTCGAACCGGATGAAATCAAACGGAATCAAAAATCGACTGCAAGGAGAACAAAGAGAGGGGGATTCAGGAAAATCCGGATTGAAAGGATGGTGGGGGAAGGGTCCTGCGCGGAATTTATGCGTAGACGTCGATAACCTCGCCAAGCCCCTCAATCGAGACGGCCTGAGACTCGAGGGGAAGGTTTACTGCTGCCTGCTGTGCGGCCAATTCCAGGGACTTTTGCATCGTCGCCTGGAGCAGCGCGCCCATCAGGTTGGGCAAGCCTATGGCACCTTCAACAGCCGCAATTCCCATTTCGGCACCTGTAGATACACCTTTAGTTTTTCGTCCTAATTATCGGCATAAAAACGACAATCTTTAGATATCTATAAAACAATTCATTTGTTCCGTTCGGACCTGATAAAATGCTTTCATTGTAAATCTATACAGGTCAGACAGTTAGAAGCAGGGATTTCCTCGAAGACCGTTTCGAATTCCCGATCCACGGTCACCTCGCAAACCCCGAAGCTCGCGGTTAGAACAACGGTGTCCGGCTTCGTCAAAATCGGTCCGGTGGCCAACGTGCCGCGAATCCGTTCCGCAACGCTAGCTGCCGCTGACCGGCTCCCTCCGGGCATGGGAATCACAAACTTTTCCCCACCCTATGCGCCAAATACCTCATAGGCACGAAACAACCTGCCGATACGCCCGTCCGCCTCTTCCAAAACCTGATCTCCCACCAGATATCTGTATATTTTGCGCGGAATCAGTGGCTGGGCGACCGGATCATCCTCCGCCAGGAGTATTTCAAACGGTGGAGCGCACAAGTGCAAGTCGGGCACCAGGTGAAAGAGTCTCCGGGTATGACCCTGGTGGCATCGGCAAGGAAATGCTGTCGGGAGGCGCAAAAAAGGGGATGTAGAGCAAACGAATGTCGGAAAGTGAACTGAACAGATGTTCACTCCATCAACCGATAATAAACCCCGCCGAAGCGGGGTTTATTGAAGGATTTGGGCGACGACCTACTCTCCCACCGGGTGTCCCCGGCAGTACCATCGGCGCGAGCGGGCTTAACTTCTGTGTTCGAGATGGGAACAGGTGGATCCCCGCCGCTATGGCCACCCAAAATCTGATTTCTATGAATCACCCTGAACAGTCAGCCGGTCGGGTGACTGACGAAAACAAAGTTGTTGTCCAGGTGGTGGGACAATACTACGCGGCTTACGGGGGAAACTAAGCCTCACGGGCTATTAGTACGGCTCGGCTTCACACATCACTGTGCTTCCACCTACCGCCTATCAACCTGGTAGTCTTCCAGGGCCCTACTGTGCGCGTTTGCGCAAGGGAGATCTTATCTTGGGGAAGGCTTCTCACTTAGATGCTTTCAGCGGTTATCCTGTCCGGAGGTGGCTACCCAGCGATGCCACTGGCGTGACAACTGGTACACCATTGCTCCGTCCGCCCCGGTCCTCTCGTACTAAGGGCAGACCCCCTCAAATCTCCTACGCCCACGACAGATAGAGACCGAACTGTCTCACGACGTTCTGAACCCAGCTCGCGTACCGCTTTAATTGGCGAACAGCCAAACCCTTGGGACCTTCTCCAGCCCCAGGATGCGATGAGCCGACATCGAGGTGCCAAACCCTCCCGTCGATATGAGCTCTTGGGGAGGATAAGCCTGTTATCCCCGGCGTACCTTTTGTTCGTTGAGCCACGGCCCTTCCATACAGAACCGCAGGATCACTAAGCCCTGGTTTCCCACCTGCTCCACCCGTCGGTGTCGCAGTCAAGCTCCCTTGTGCCTTTACACTCGCCGCGCGATTACCGACCGCGCTGAGGGAACCTTTGGGCGCCTCCGTTACTCTTTAGGAGGCGACCGCCCCAGTCAAACTACCCACCACGCACTGTCTCCGACCCGGATAACGGGCCAGGGTTAGAACTCCAACAGAATCAGGGTGGTATCCCAAGGACGGCTCCACCGAGGCTGGCGCCCCAGCTTCACAGCCTCCCACCTATCCTGTACAGACCCTGCCAAAGTCCAATGCGAAGTTGTAGTAAAGGTGCACGGGGTCTTTTCGTCTAGTCGCGGGTAGCCGGCATCTTCACCGGCATTACAATTTCGCCGAGTCTCTCGTTGAGACAGTGCTCAGATCGTTACGCCATTCGTGCAGGTCGGAACTTACCCGACAAGGAATTTCGCTACCTTAGGACCGTTATAGTTACGGCCGCCGTTTACCGGGGCTTCAATTCAGTGCTTCTCGACCGAAGTCGATGACACCTCCTCTTAACCTTCCGGCACCGGGCAGGCGTCAGACCCTATACGTCGTCTTGCGACTTTGCAGAGTCCTGTGTTTTTGTTAAACAGTCGCCTGAGCCACTTCACTGCGGCCTCTCTCCGCTCCGGGAGCAAGTCCCTTCACCGAAAGAGGCACCCCTTCTTCCGAAGTTACGGGGCTAATTTGCCGAGTTCCTTAACGAGAGTTCTCTCGAGCGCCTGAGGATTCTCTCCTCACCCACGTGTGTCCGTTTGCGGTACGGTCACCGATTCACTCGCTAGAGGCTTTTCTTGGCAGCTTGGATTCGACCAGTTTACGGCCTTGCGGCCTCCTCATCACCCCTCAGCGTTAATGGACTCCCGGATTTGCCTGGGAATCCCGCCTACAGGCTTGAACCGATACAACCAGTCACCGGCTGGCCTATCCTTCTGCGTCCCCCCATCGCTGATAACGTGAAACCGGTGGTACAGGAATATTAACCTGTTGTCCATCGCCTACGCCTTTCGGCCTCGGCTTAGGCACCGACTGACCCTGAGCTGATTGACATTGCCCAGGAAACCTTGGGTTTTCGGCGGACGGGGATTTCACCCGTCTTTTCGCTACTCATACCGGCATACGCTCTTCTGTACGCTCCAGATGTCCTCACGGTCATCCTTCCACAGCGGTACAGAATGCTCCTCTACCGACCCGTCCGAAAACGGATCCCGCGGCTTCGGCAAACGACTTGAGCCCCGTTACATTGTCGGCGCTAAGACAATCGGCCAGTGAGCTATTACGCACTCTTTAAATGAATGGCTGCTTCTAAGCCAACATCCTGGCTGTCCGGCTGTCTTAACAACCTTTTCCACTAAGCCGTTATTTCGGGGCCTTAGCCGGCGGTTTGGGCTGTTTCCCTTTCGACAATGAAGCTTATCCCCCACTGTCTGACTCCCGGACTTTGAGTGACGGCATTTGGAGTTTAACTGGGTTCGGTAACCTGGTGGGGCCCCTAGTCCAATCAGTGCTCTACCTCCGCCACTAACCATCCGAGGCTCACCCTAAAGCGATTTCGAGGAGAACCAGATATCTCTGAGTTTGGTTGGCCTTTCACCCCTATCCACAGCTCATCCGAGCAGTTTTCAACCTACACCGGTTCGGGCCTCCACAGGCTGTTACACCTGCTTTACCCTGGCCATGGATAGATCACTCAGGTTCGGGTCTACCCCTGACAACCTGGTCGCCCAGTTAGGACTCGCTTTCGCTACGGCTACGGCGCTGAACGCCTTAACCTGACGCTGTCAAGGATAACTCGCCGGTTCATTATGCAAAAGGCACGCAGTCAGGCGGGTACAAGACCATCGCCCTTCCACAGCTTGTAAGCATACGGTTTCAGGGTCTCTTTCACTCCCCTCCCGGGGTGCTTTTCACCTTTCCCTCACGGTACTTGTTCACTATCGGTCACAGACTCGTATTTAGCCTTGGAGGATGGTCCCCCCAGATTCCCACAGGGTTTCTCGGGCCCCGTGGTACTCGGGAACGCGCCAGGAGCCGACACAATTTCGCCTACAGGGCTATCACCTTCTATGGCACCTGTTTCCATCGGTTTCAACTATTGTGTCGGTTGATCACTCCTCGGCGGGACTGCACTCCCGCCCGGCACGCCCCACAACCCCGAACCAGCAACGCATGCAGGCTTACACTGATTCGGTTTGGGCTGTTCCCCGTTCGCTCGCCGCTACTTGGGGAATCGCGGTTGCTTTTTTTTCCTGTGGGTACTTAGATGTTTCAGTTCCCCACGTCTCGCTCCACCAGACCTATGGATTCAGTCTGGGGTGACAGGGTATAACCCCTGCCGGGTTTCCCCATTCGGACATCCCCGGATCATTGCTCGTTTGCAGCTCCCCGGGGCTTAACGCAGCTTACCACGTCCTTCATCGCCGGCCTGTGCCAAGGCATCCACCGTATGCTCTTAGTAGCTTAGCCAATACCCGTTTACACACGCAGTATTGTCCCACTACCTATACAACACTTTGCTATTCTCTTGTCAAAGAACGCCCGCTCCATCGACACAGAAGCGGCCCCACTCTCTCCGAGTGGATTTTTGAACCACCTATTATGATATCAGGTGTATCTCACAATGCAAGAGCCAAATTCAGAAGAATTCGCTCACTCGCAGAATCAGAATTGTAGTGTCCCACTCACAAATTTGCAAGTCCCCCCGGCATATTTTCTGCGCTCCGGACCCTTATATTTCCCTTAAGTTCTGTGTTATCAGCCTATTATGGAAAAGAATGCAAAGCAAAAAAACTCCCGCAAAAATATCGGTTTCCTCTGCAACCGTTCCGATGTATCCACTCCGAATCCGCTCCCTTCCGGGCGATCTCGACCCGGACGAGAAAGATTGCTTTTCCAATGGGATTGATCTTCGAACAGGCGGGTGATAGGCTTGCCACGTTTCAAAACGGACATAATCCGGTCCGGAAAGACGGGCAGTCCAATCCGATTCTCAATTGCAAGGTATCAAAATGGTCCCACCGGAACTTCTTCAAGGTCTCGAGTGTCTGAAAAGTTACAGCCCCGAACAGGTCCGGAAATTGGCACAAATTTCCGATCTAATGGATTGTCCTTCCGAGACTTACGTTTATCGAACAAATGACGTGGCTGATGCATTGTATCTTGTTCTTTCCGGGCGAGTTGCCGTTGAAATGGAGTTGCCGAGGCATCGAAAAGTCGTTGTGGATTTCGCGGAAAGAGGCGAGTTTTTCGGCTGGTCCGCTCTGGTTCCCCCTCATCTCCTGACCGCATCCTGCCTGTGCATGGAACAGTCCACGCTTCTCCGAATTCCCCGCGAGCCGTTGCTGAAACTCCTGGAGGAGGATGTATTGCTGAAAGCTTCCCTGATGGAGATGATCTCCACGCTTGTTGCAAGGCGTTTGAAAGACACCCGGCTTCAAATGAGCTATCTTCTGGGCTGGGATTGAGAGCCTTTTATCCCTCAATTCGGACATGGTTTCTTGACAGGAATCGGTAGAACGGGTAAAAGAAGCGACACCTCAAAGGCCGGGTAGCTCAGTAGGTAGAGCAGAGGACTGAAAATCCTTGTGTCCCCAGTTCAACTCTGGGCCTGGCCACTCGATTTTCATACGGCCCCCGTCAACGGGAGCCGTTTTCATTTTCGGACCGGTTGTCTTCCCTTGGCGAAAGGCAGGACGATCAGTACGATGAGAATCCCTCCTTCTTCAGGAGAGGCAACCGGGAAATTGCGCGATCTGCATTCTTCAGCGCCGCGTTTCATAAGGAGAACTGCCGTGTGTTCCTGTCTCGCTTCCGCCGACCCTGAGGTCTACCAGGCCGTGAAGGGCGAGGTTGACCGTCAACGGTTCACCCTGGAAATGATTGCATCGGAGAATTTTTGCTCTCCGGCGGTCTTGGCGGCTCTCGGTACGCCGCTGAACAATAAGTACGCTGAGGGGTATCCGGGACGGCGTTATTATGGCGGTTGCGAATCGGTGGATATCGCGGAGAACCTGGCCATCGAACGGGCGAAAAAACTGTTCGGCGCGGATCATGCCAATGTCCAGCCTCATTCCGGCTCCCAAGCCAACCTGGCGGCCTATCTGGCCCTGGTGGAACCCGGCACAAAGATCATGGGAATGAAACTGCCTCATGGCGGTCATTTGACACATGGCGCCCCTGTCAATTTCTCCGGGCAGTTGTTCCAGGCAGTCTCGTATGAACTCAATCCGGAAACGGAACGCCTGGAACCGGACGATTTCATTGCATCCGTCAAAAAGAATCATCCCGATCTCGTGATCCTTGGAACGAGCGCGTACCCCCGCGCAATCGACTTTGCGCGGTTTGCGGAGATAGCGCATGAGGCCGGGGCGAAAGTGGTCGCCGATATTGCGCACACAGCCGGGCTGGTCGCAACCGACCTGCACCCGACCCCTATCGGATCATGCGACATCGTAACCAGCACCACTCACAAAACCTTGCGGGGACCTCGCGGGGGATTGATTCTCTGCGGCGAGGAATACAAAAAAGAAGTGAATAAGAGGGTTTTCCCCTTCACCCAGGGAGGACCTTTGATGCACGTCATCGCGGCGAAAGCCGTCGCCTTCGGAGAAGCCCTTCAACCGCAGTTCAAAACCTATCAACAGCGTGTGATCGACAACGCACACGCTCTTGCGAAACGCCTGACCGACCGGGGGATTCGTCTTGTCACAGGCGGCACGGATACCCACCTCATGCTGGTCAACCTGGTCCCGAACGGGCTGACCGGCAAGGACACCGAGCTGGCCCTGGAGCGCGCCGGCATCACCACCAACAAAAACACCGTCCTGAACGATCCCCAAAATCCCATGGTCACCAGCGGAATCCGCATCGGGACCCCGGCGCTTTCCACGCGGGGCATGGGCATCACGGAAATGGAGCAGATCGGGGATTGGATCGCCGATGTGATCGAATCTAAACTGCACGAGGAAGTCATCCGCTCTACACGCGAGAAAGTCCGGGATCTGTGCGATGCCTTCCCTCTGTATGCAGACTGGTCTATTGCCTGAGAATCTCCGGAAAATGACTTGTCATGTCTGGATCAGGTGAGGTATTCTGTATTAGGGACAATTCGTGAATTCCCCCAGATTTGTCGCGCTCGGAGGACCCCATCATGCACCGAAAAGCGGCATTCACCCTGATTGAACTCCTGATCGTTGTGGCAATCATCGGCATCCTGGCAGCCATTGCCGTGCCGAATTTCATGAACGCCCAAATCCGCGCCAAACTCGCCCGATGCGAGGCGGATATGAAATCCCTGGAAACCGCCATTGAGAGCTACAAACTGGACAATAACTTTTATATCGGAAACTTCCGGTTGTGCGATCTCACCACGCCAATGGCATATATGCCTTCCATTCCCGAAGACCCTTTTGGGCCGATTCTGGAATCCGACTACGGCGCGCAGACCGTGCTGAGCGCTTACGGAAAACCGCTCAAAAAGTATTATATTTTCCACGGCCCGCCCACTTTCGACTCTCACCCGGCCATGATTCGATACAACATCAAATGGGTCATTACTGCCCTGGGACCGGACCGGGGCTGGTTTGACGGAAGCACTACATCGGATTCCTATCCCCGGTATGACGTGTCCAATGGGCTGAACAGCCGGGGAAGCATCGAACGGGTCGGGCCGGGGAATATCCCCCAGAAAACCTATCGCGACAACTGGGACAACAATCCGGGTTAATCACACCCGCAACGCGGTTTTTCAATATGTGACTTGAATCGGACGTGAAGATCACTCTGAAATGCGACGGAAGCCATGCGGATTCCCTTGATTGTACTCCCCACGTTCCTGCTGTTTGTATCTCTCGTTTCTTCTGCCATCGCGGAGCCGTACCACCCGACGCTTGAACTCCGCCATTGGCTCCATGCCCGATGTGATTTGAACGGGGACAATGCGGTCGACCATCTGGATGTCTATTCTCTGGCCGGGCAGTTTGGGCAATATCCGATTCCCCCCATTTCCACACTTGCGGTCTCCGATCCGGTCACAACCTTGAATCTCAATTTCCCAACAGGAACGGAGGCGTATCTTCTAATTATTCGGAATGAAACCTTCGGTTCGCAGAAATCCGAAGTAGGGATTTATCGGGAACTGTTCTCATTTAAGAAGAAGGCAGAGGAGGAATCCGTTTCGGCGGAAAAGTTTCCTCCATCGATATTCTTCTCTCTCCTCGGTGTCGAACTGGGGAAGAAACCCGCGCTAGTCGGGAAGCAGACTTCGGGGCCGCCGGCAGCAGGCGAACAGAGAACCTTTGCGATTCATGGAGGCGCGCCGGTCACCGCCACCCTTCGGTATTCGGGGAAACATGCGGCGATTTATGTGGATGACGCGATCTGGTTGCAGAGTGAATCTCCGGTCGGCCAGGCAACCGTCAACGGCCAGGGACAGATTTTCGACACAATTACATATCCGGTTCTTTCAAACGTATTCGGCAATCCGGGAGATTTGAACGGCGACGGGCAGGTTGCGATTTTGTTCACGACGGCAGCAGCGGGAGCGGGAGACAGTTCCTTCTATGAAGGCGACCTGTTTGAAACCGCCGGTTGGAATGGTGTATCAAACGCCATGGAACTCCTGTATGTGTGCCCCCCCAATACTCCGGAAAGGACAATCGCCCCGGAGGATATCACGGGGAATATCGCGAACGCTTTCCAGCAATTGGTGAACTTCCGTTACCATGCCGTCTTATTCGGAAACGGGTATCTTTTTCCCAACGTGGAGGAGAATTGGCTCAATGTGGGTCTTTCCATGCTGGCGGAGGATTATGTCGGTTCCGCGCGGGTCAAGAACCCGAAATACACGGAGAAATTTCTCCGCAACACGGGCGCAATCAACATCGTGACAAATCTGGTTCCCAATGATACCCAACGCGGGGGGGCCTATCTGTTTTGTCGATACCTCGCCGACCGATACGGTGACGGCATTGTCGCGAAATTGGTTCGAACCGGAAAGAAAGGGATAGAAAATGTGGAGGCAGCGACGGGAATATCTTATATGGAATTGATTAAAGATTGGTCGCGGGCCGTGTTTCTGTCGGATCTGGGAATTACCGACCATCGTCGATTCAACTATCAGATGTTTGCCTCCCTGGATGCGGGTTCGCCCCGGTGGTGGGGTGTTCCCAAGATTGTGGAATTGAACCTCGTTGGGGAGACCTATTTCGGACCGATGCACTTCGACCAGATTCCGAGCGGTGGGTTTTCCTATGTGATTCTGCGGAATACCGAGGCAGGCCCCAAAACTGTGGAATTGTTGCACGCGACCGGCCCGCTCCCGCATATCGACTTCATCCGCCTGCCGGACAATTTTGTGTATCCGGAATGAGAAGAAAAGGGAAAGGCGGGAGCTAACGCGCCCGCACTCCAAGAACGCCTTACGGCTGTCCTTTATGACGACGCAGCTTCAGCACCACCTTGACATCTTCCCAAAGAAACAGCAACGCCAGCACACTATATACGAACACACCCAACGAAACCCCGATCAGAACCCGCATTCCATAGCCGGAAAATCCGGCCCCTAAATACGCAAAACGGTGGATAGCCAAATAGCATAGCCAGCCCATAACGCCCGAACAAAGCAACACCCGTACGATCAACCCCAATACAGACCCCACGGGAAAACCGGGCAGCCTGGGTCTCAACAGATGATAGAGAAGTCCCGTTTGAACCACGGAAGCAAGGGTACTGGCAAGCGCCAATCCTGCCACACCCATTCGAACTTCAAAGACAAATAAATAACAAAACAAGATGTTGACGACCACAGAAACAAAGCCGATCTTGACCGGCGTTTTGACGTCGCGATACGTATAGAAACCCTGTGTCAGCAATTTTGCCGCAGAGAAGAAGAATAATCCGGCCGTATAGGCAATCAGAGCGGAGGTTGTGGGTTCCAGAAGATTACCGGATAGGAACTTCCCCCGATTGTAGATCACCCCGACGAGGTCGCGACTGATGACGGCCAGTCCGACCGAGGATGGAATCAGGATAAGGATCAATGCTCGAAGCGAGCGAACCATAGTCGAGCAGAATGCCGTACCGGAGGACTGCTGGGCTTCCTCGGCCAGTCGCGGCAGGGCCGCCGCCGACACGGCGACTCCCAGTCCCCCCTGCGGGAATTGCAGCAGCCGAAATGCGTAAGTCAGCGCCGCAATCGAGCCGACTTCCAGGTACGACGCAAAATAGATTCGGTTGATGATGATATTGATCTGGTACACCGCAAGACCAAACAGCGTGGGAGTCAATGCGATAAGGAAATCCCGTACCTGCGGGTGAAGAGAATCCCGAGTGAACCACGGGAAATAGCCCAATCGACATAAAGCGGGGACCTGGATGCAGAACTGCAAAAACCCTCCGATCACTACCGCGGCGGCCATGGCCCTGGCCGCATCCACACCCGACATCCATAACCCGGCCCAGACCGCTCCGCAGACCACAACCACGTTATAAATCGCCGGACTCACCGCCGGGAGAAAAAAGGATCCGTAAACATTCAGAATCCCCATGGCCCACGCCGACAGCGAAATGAAGAAAAGAAACGGGAACATGATCCGGACCATTTCCGTGGCCAGTTCAATCCCGACATCGCGATTCTGCCACTTGTTCAACAACAACGGGACATAAAGAGGCGCGGTTAGAATGGCCAATAGCACCACACAACCGACCACCACAACCATCAGATTCCACACGGAGCGGGCGAACTTCCGCGCCTCTTCCTCACCTCCCGCCATCCGCACGCGGGACAGGATCGGGATAAAAGCCACCGAAAGCGCCCCTTCCGCAAACAAAATCCGAAACGTGCTCGGAATGGTGATCCCCACCATAAACGCATCCGCAACATGTTTTTCGAGAAACGCACCAAAACAGGCATCGCGGACCAGCCCCAGCACGCGGCTGATCAGGGTCGCGAAGGTAAAATCGCCGACAGAACGCAAAAGAGAGCGGGACGATCTCATTGGGAGAACCTGGCAATCTATGGCCGAACTATCTCAATAGAAAATCCAATCCACCATATTTCCACGTCACCAGATGGAAACCCGAACCATTGTTTTTTTCACCCTCGGAATATTTGAACCGGGAATATGGGTAACAGGTGTTCGGGATCCTGGGTAACGCATTTTTCATCCGAGACCTGGAATTCGGTTTGTTCCCGTTCTTCCCTGTCCGGAAAATCCGAGTATACCGGTCCTTGCCCGCCCGGAGGATAGGGATCCGCCGTATTGCCTTGCCCACCCTGGAATAACCGTTTCCCGCAGATTGGGTCGGGTATTCTCCCGCACAGGCGGGCATTGCGCTATTCAGAGCGGCTTCGGCATGTTACCCTTCTGACATTGCAGCGGTCGAGATTCGACCTTGAACTCCGGGCTGCCGTTCCGGTGTTTCGACGAGACTCCGGGATTCCCGGTGGCCTACGTTAAGAGAGGTGTCATTATGGCTTCAACCGATGTCTTGCGTAAACTGATCAGCGCTCCTGTCGCCCTGGCTCCAAACACGTACCTGCATTTCTACAATGGAGGGAAACTGCGGGCCGAGTTCCTTGGCGAACCGGACCCGAAAGACGACTTCCGCGCCGAGGAATGGATTTTTTCCACTAACCGCGCCATCACGCCGGGACGCGAAAATCCGCCCGATAAGGGGTTCAGTCGTGTCCAGCTTCCCGATGGCTCCATTATTCTTCTCAAGGAGATTCTGGAAGCCCTTCCCAACGAGACCCTGGGTGCAAAACACTATGCCAAGTTTGGCGCCAGTCTCGGCGTTCTGTTGAAGATATTCGATGTGGGCGACGATGCTCATATCCCTGTCCACTGGCATCCGTCACCGGAATTCGCCCAGAAGTATCTCAATTCGCCGAACGGCAAGAACGAGGCGTGGATTGTGGTTGGAACCCGCCCCGGCGCAAAAGCCTGGATCGGCTGGAAAAACGACATCACCAAAGAACAATTCCGGGAATGGATGGAAGCCCAGGATGTCGAAACCATTCGCGCTCACATGCACGAGATTCAACCCCAAAAACGGGATGTTATTTTCTTGCGCGACAGCTTTGTACACTCGATCGGCTCGGGCGTCTGCATCCTGGAACCCCAGGAGCCGACCGACTGGAATATCCTCGCGGAATGGAAGGGATATCCGTACTCCCGGGAAGAGGCTTCGCTGGGCCTGGATTGGGATATCGCTCTGGATGCGGCCCGGTTCGATGCCATGCCGCTGGATTATTTGAACAATTATGTCATGCGAACGCCGCAGATTGCCCGCCGGGAGAACGGCAGTATTGAGGAACACCTGGTTCCGCCGGAAGCGCGTCAGTATTTCTGGGTCACTCGCCTCCTCGTCAAGGACAAAATCAGTATGCCCGGCAATCAGGGCTTTTACTGCATGGTGACCACCGAGGGCAAAGGCGTACTGCGCGGGCCGTTCGGCGAAGTGCCCATCGCGAAAGGCAAATCGTTCTTTATTCCAACTTCATTGCCCGGATTCGACGTGGTCAACACAGGGCGGGAAACACTCGAGGTGGTGTGCTGCTATCCACCCGTGATCGAATAAAAAATACGGCTTGCACAGCCGAAAACAGAGGGGTATCGCTCATGACCAGAAAACTCTCCATCGGAACGTGGGCCTACACATTCGGCCCGTATGAAAAGAACCCTATCCCATTCGAACAGGTTGTCCGACGACTCGGTGAACTGGAATTCGACGGTGTTGAAATCGGCGGATTTCGTCCGCATATCCACCCGGACGACTATCCGATGAAATGTGATCGAGAGAAGGTGAAAAATCTGGTGAAGGTCAACGGGCTGGAAGTATCCGGCCTCGCGGCGGATTTCTGGGGCACGCCCGGTCCCGGAACGGATGCGGCTCTGCAGAACAACGCTTACCTCAACCTCTTCAAGAAAAACCTCCAACTGTGCCTTGATCTGGGAGCGCCCGCCATCCGAGTCGACACGGTGAGCGGCCCGGATGGAATCCCCGGAGTCGATCGAAATGTGGCCTTGAAACGGATCGCGGATCTCTGGCGGCAATGCGCCGGAATTGCGGAATCACACGGTGTCAAGATGGTTTGGGAATTCGAACCCGGTTTCCTATTCAATAAGCCCAGCGAAGTGGTCCGAATGGTCGAGGAGGTGAACCATCCCAATTTCAAGGTCATGTTCGACACTTGCCATGCCTATATGTGCTCGGTGGTGGGTGCTCGGCAGTTCGGCGACAAGGAGACTCTCCCCGGCGGCGTGGTCGAATTTGCCCGGATGCTGAAAGGCAAGATCGGGCATGTTCACCTGATCGATTCGGACGGGACGTTGCACGGGAACGAAACCAGTACGCACAGACCGTTCGGCGAGGGAAAAATCGATTTCGACAAGGTGATCCCGGCAATTATGGAGGATGCCCGATACACGGGCAAGTGGTGGACCATCGACCTCTGCTTCTGGCCGGAGGCGTGGGATGTCACCGAGGCGGCCCAGAAATTCCTGGCGCCGTATCTGGCGCGATATTAAGAATCAGGAGGAACAACCATGACTGAAAAAATGAAAGCGCAAGTCTTCTACGAACCCAACAAGATGACCCTGGAGGAAGTCCCCATTCCGAAAGTTCAGGTGAATGAAATCCTGGTGCGTGTGAAAGCCTGCGGGATTTGCGGTTCCGATGTGGCCTACTATTTCGGCCAAAGCTCCCTGGAAACCCCGACTGGGAAAGGGCCGTTGATTCTCGGCCATGAGTTTTCAGGCGAGGTAGTCGAGGTGGGAGACATCCCCAAGCGGTTGGGTCTGTTTGCGCCGGGGGACCGTGTGGTACTTGATCCGGTTCAATACTGCAATGCCTGCATTGTCTGCAAACGCGGACAAGTCAATTTGTGCGAGAAGAAGACCGTTTTGGGGGTGTCCGCCAACGGGGCATTTGCAGAGTATTGTGTTTCCAATTACACCGGAGTCCATAAGATTCCCGATGGTGTCACTTACGAGCAGGCTGCGTTGACCGAGCCACTGGCCTGCGCCACCTATGGTACACAGAAAATGGAGGTCAATACCGGTGATTTCTGTGTAGTGATGGGACCGGGCGTGATCGGCCTGATGATGCTTCAGCTGGTGCGGCGTCGGGGCGCCGGGACCGTAGTTGTCACCGGCTCGAAAGGCGATGATTATCGGCTCGATGTGGCCAGGAAACTGGGGGCGGATGCTGTATTCAATGTGAACGATCCCGCTTCTCCATATTATGTCGCCGACCTGAAAGCCAAGATCGCCGAAATGTCCGGCGGCATGTTCGCCGATGCGGTCATTACGCCGACCGGCGCGGTGGAGGCCATGGAAATGGCCCTGCAGATCACCGGCAGACGTGCCCGCGTTGTCTATTTCGGGCTGCCGTCGGATCAGGCCCTGATCCGTGTACCGGCGTTGGCTTCGATTCTTTGGGACAAGACGATTCGATTCTCCTGGCTGGCCCCGTTGGTCTGGCCGACTGCGATCCAGGCGCTGGGCACAGGGTTGATCGATACCAAGCCTCTGGCTTCTCATGTCATGGGCCTGCCGGACCTGGTTAAGGCTATCACCATGGTACGAGATCGCAGCGACAAAGCGATGAAAATCGTCATTACACCCTAATGCGACATACAGAGGAGAATCATGAAATTCGGAGTCAATCTTTTACTCTGGACAGGCGGATTCAGCGATCAAGACATTCGCTTGTTCGAGAAGGTTCGATCCCTGGGGTATAATGGTGTCGAGTTACCGATCTTTTCTACGCAGGGAATTACGGCGGCATTGGTGCGAAAGGCGCTGGCAGATACCGGCCTGGGATGCACGATCTGTTCCGTGATTGCTCCCGGAGCCGGCCTGGTGGATCCCGATCCGAAAGCCCGTCAACGCGGCATAGATTTTCTCAAGGCCGATATCGACCTGGCATACGAAATAGGAGCGGAGATTATCTCCGGTCCGTTGCATTCGCCGGTGGGACACCTGGTGGGTCGGGGTCGGACCCAGGAGGAATGGCGATGGTGCGTGGACTGCCTCTCCGAGGTCGCGTCCCACGCGGAATCCGCCGGAGTTCTCTTGGGGGTCGAAGCGCTCAACCGGTTTGAAACGTATTTCCTGAATACCATGTCCGATGCGTGCCGTCTGGTTGCGGATGTGGGTTCACCGGCGCTCGGCGTTCATTACGACACGTTTCATGCCAATATCGAGGAGCGTAAGCCCATCGAAGCCCTGAAAGCCTGCGGGGATCGTCTCTATCATTTTCATTGCAGTGAAAATGACCGAGGCCCGGTCGGGTATGGTCATATCGACTGGCAGGGGATGATCACGGCACTGCGGGAAATCGGGTACGACCGTTGGCTGGTGCTGGAATCATTCCTGCCCGCGATCAAGGAGATCGCGGCAGCGTCTGCAATCTGGCGGGAACTGTCGCCGAGTCCGGAAGACCTCGCAAGCGATACACTGACGTTTTTGAAGCAACTCACGGAGGGCTGATCGGTTCGTCAATTTCGGCCCTTCCTGTTTGATTCATAAACGGTGAAGATACGAAGGTCGAAAAAGATCGTTTGTCGAAAGGTCGGTTCCTGCGATTGTCGCCGGACCGGCCTTTCGATAAGATTATGAACCGGCCTCTCAATAGAACGCTCAATTTAACGCGATTGCCTCTGTAACTCTTGCGATCCCAGGGAAGAGTTTTTTTGCGCACATGGTGTGCCTTAAGACGGTCTTACCGGAATAGTCCAGCCCGTTTTCTGCCTTTTGGTTGAGAACCTGACCGGCCCGGGAGAGGGGCGGTAAGTCGCTATGTTTCAGCTTGTCCGACGAATTGCACCTGCCATGTCAGGATATGGAAGGTGGTTCTTTCGCATTATCATAAGGCGAGGTCTCCCCGTATCTTTGATTCCTGGTCGGTGACAAAGGATATGAGAAGTTCAATGCCGGAAGGATTTTTCCCGCTGGATTTGAAAGACATTCTGGAAGATACCGCACCCGGTTTCGATCTTTATATCCGACATGAGAAAACCGAAAAATTGGTGCTGTATCGCTCCAGGGATTTGCAGTTTACCCCCGATGTCGCGGCAACCCTTCGCCGAAATCACCACCGTGTTCTTTACGTGCCCAATGACCAGATGGAGAAATACGAACTCTACCTGGAACAGCACCTGGCGGCCATCGCCCAAAATGAGTCTCTGCCGGTAGAACGCAGGAGCCTGATTGTCTACAACACCTCGTCACGCATTATGGAATCCGTGTTCAATGAACCCCGTGCCTCGGAGGCTATTCGGCGTTCGCACGCGGTGATCGCTCCGACCGTTTCTCTGATCCTTCAGGGAGAGGCGGCCACGCGCAACCTGATCGCCCTGACCTCCCATGACTATTACACATACACCCATTCCGTAAATGTCTGTATTTTCAGTGTTGCTCTTGCAGAGAAGATATTTCAGGGAGAAGGGAGAAAAAAACTCGAACGGCTCGGCAGCGGATTTCTTCTGCACGATATCGGTAAACGCGAAATCCCGGCGGAAATCATCAACAAGGACGGGCCGCTCTCGCAGGAAGAATGGAAAATCATGCGCCGCCATCCCTACCTGGGTCATCAAATCCTTGACAAGACCGGCAATCTCACCGAGGAAGCCGCCATCATTGCCTACCAGCATCATGAGCGATATGACGGTTCAGGGTATCCCAAGCGGCTGAAAGGCGAGGAAATCCACATCTACGCGAAAATCTGCTGCATCGCCGATACGTTCGATGCGCTCACAACAAAACGTTCCTACCGCAGACCGAACTCCTCTTTTGAGGCTCTCCAGATTATGCAAAATGAGATGCTGGGCAATTTCGACCGGAACTTTTTCAACAGTTTCGTCGGCCTTTTCGGACCCGGTAGTTAAAGTGGATGGCGGATTGCAATCCGCGATTTATCGTTCTCCCGCTGCGGGGGCCTCGTTGTCCTCGATCACTTTGTACTCTCGATCCTTCAGCTCTGATGGAAGGACAGACTCGGCCTCGTCGTTCTCCCAGTCCGCCTCAGTTTCGCCCTTCTCCAGAGAGATTTTCTTGGGAGTGGGGCGCTTGTCGAAGATAACATCCTCTTTTTCATGGGGGATTTCATCGCTCCAATCCAACAGAGATTTATCCACGTTGGCTTCCATGAAGTCCATGGCGCCACCCTCCCGCAGCTGGCGAATCCGCTCGGTATTCTCAACGAAAGCGAAATCATAAGGATCGTCAATATTGACGATCGTGGGGGTAATAAAGATCAGCAGCTTCGTCTTCTGGTCCGAGCTGCTCGTATTCCCGAACGCGGCTCCTATAACCGGGATTTTTCGCAGGAAGGGAACACCGCTTTTCCCATCGTTGGTTTTGCGGTTGATCACACCACCGAGGACTACAGTTCGGCGGTCTTTTACGGTGACACGGGTTTCGATCAATGTCTGATGCACACGCAGTCCCTGTTGATCGTTTCCCATGTCCACCCGATCCGCGCTGCTGTCCTCGACGCTGATTTCCATATCGATGTATCCCGCCTCGCTGACATGGGGGATAATATCGAGGATTGTTCCGACGGGCCGTGAGCGTTGGGTGTAGTAATCGCCGCCATACCCGCCCCCATACCCGCCGTACCCGTACCCGCCGGAATACCCCCGTTGGCGCACCGAGTACGGTTCTTCCGATCCGAGGTTGAAATAGGCGGGCGCATCGTCCGCTGCCAGAAGACGGGGGCTGGCAATCACCTGCGCCTTGTCTTCCCGAACCATCGCCTCAATGGCCAGCTTGTAGCGCCCGTCGCTGATATCGGTAAATGTGATCCCGGAAGAACCGATACTCGCAAAGGGGTCCAGCGAGAATTGCGCCGTGGTCGTACCGATTTCCACACCGGCCGACTCCTTCCCGATCGCCATTTCCGTACCGAGATTCAGCTCATCGACCTTGTTTACCTGGACGATATCCACTTCCAGATACACTTGCAGGGTTGCAATGTCTAACTCTTCCAGCAGCTTGGCTATCTTATCCAGTCGGCTGGGGGTGTCCTGGATAATCAACCGCATGGTTCGCAGATCGTATTCTATAAATCCCGAAGCCGAGAGCATGGGTTCCAAAAGACCGATGATGAAGTCGATATTGTACTCGTCGGTAAACTTCAACGGGAATACGCGGATTTCCAGGTCCTTATCCAGCTGCTCGATAATGGCCTCCGCCTGGTCGAGACGATCAACGGTATCGGTAATAATCAGGAGGCTGTTGCGTTCATCAACAATCAGTTCTCCTTCCTGGGTGTTGATAACGCCCTGAAGTTGGTCGGCAACGGCCTGGACATCGGCGTGTTCGATCTCGAACACGCGCGTTTCGGTCTGAATGTCCAGCTCGGCGATAATTTTTTCCATTTCCGCGACAGCTTCAGGAGTATCTTTGACAATGATGCGATTGGAGTCGGTTTCGAAAATCAGCTGGCCTGCCTCCGTTCGGATGCCGCTCAATGTCTCTTTGAGAGCATCGATATTGACATAGTTGGGTCGGAAGGTTTGCGTAACCAGCTGCACTTCCCCCTGCTTGAGAGCTTTAATGACCGGCTCATTTCCAATGCGAATGTTCCCCCCTTCTGTAACGAGATAGTCCAATCCCTGGCCGGGCAGGACGGTGTCCAGGATTTCCCGGACGGATGGGTTTTCGAGGGAGAAAGTCACTTTCGGATTGATTCCCTGGTCAATCGTAAAGTGAATTCCGGCCTCTGCACCGATCAGTGTCAGCATCTGACTCAAATCGGTTTGGGATGCGACGATGGGGCCGGAAAGCCTTGTATCTAAACCGCCACCGCCGGTTTTGCCGCCACCGGTATCCCCGCCCGCAGCGCCTGCGTCTGCGCCGCCGGCAGCAGCGCCTTCGCTTGGAGGGGATCCCGGAGGCGCCTGCCCGTCCGAAAGCATAATCGGCAGAAACAAAAATGCCATGATCCAGAAACTATAGATGATCCGGCCCGCCATGGATTCCCTCATCAGTCGGAGATGTACCATTTTCCTTGTACCGTCCTCGCTTTGCATCATTTCTCGATTCAGGATTGACATACCGTTGGCTATCTCCTCCTCGGCCCGGGCGGAGCGCCGGCCGGCGGGTTGCTTGAGGCAGGCTGTGCGAATTCCGTAAGCCATTTCTCATGGCCATCCGAAATCAGTTTCACTCGGACCCGTTTCTGCACCGGATCGATTTCCATGACCTGGAAGGCTCCGAGAGGATCTTCCACTACCATGCCCACACGGACAATCTTCTGTTCCAGGGTGTAACTCATCAAAATCGCCGAGGTTCCCAGGATATTCATGATTTTGTAGTTTTCTGCCAAGGGCAGAGGAGAAGGCACGGGGGTCGGTTCGGGCGGTCGAGTCGGGGTCGGAACCGGCGTGGAGATCGGATCGAACACCTTCGTATCGCGGAAAACAGAGATAACCGCAAGGCGGTCTTTCTCTTTGTCCACTCCCGGAACATCGACAGTTGATTCTGAAACGGCGGGACTCGGCTCAACCGACTCGGTAAGAAGACGAGAGGGACGAGCGGTATCGGGGCGAATCCGTTCGCGGATTTCCAGCCCCATATACAGTGCGGACAGGATCACGACAGGCGCCAGGATCAAATACCAGAGGGTCATTCCTTTCTTGCTGGGCATTATTCTTTGGACCTCCTGCTTCGCGATTTGATTGCCTGGAGATCTTGCAGTTCCGACGTGGAATACTCCACAAGCCGGGCGACACGTATATTCATGGAGAGCAGACCTCCCCCGCGTCCGAACCGTCCCCGGCCTCCCGTATCGGCATTGATCGTCAGCTGTTCCACGTCCATTACATTCGATTCGTTTTCGAGGTTGTATAAGAACGTTCCAAGCTGCTCCGGTGTTCCCTGCACGTCATTTACCTCGACGAGCAGTACCTTGAAATCGTCCTCAAGGCGAGGTCTTTCCTGCTGACCGAATTCCCGAACGCTCAGCCCTGCGCCTTGCAGGAGGTTCTGGAGTTCGGTTCGGAAATCCGCCACTTGTCCCGCTTCGCTTTTATCGATGGTCAACTGCGACTGCGTCTTTTTGTAATCCCCCTCGATGCTCGCTTTTTTCAGCCGGTCTTTCTGTAAACGGGTCAGTTTTGTGCGCTGTTGTTGGATTTCTTCATCGATGCCGACCCAGAGTTGGTACAACTGCTGTCCGACAAACCACCCACCTGCGCCGAGGATGCAAATCCACACTGTCGTGAGCAGTAATCGTTCTCTTGGGCTGCGAACCATGGGCCGGTCTCCTATCGTCCCGACTGAGAGCGTGCCGATATCGCAGGACGAGCCTTTTCACGCTCCGTCTCGTATTCTTTGTATTCGAGCTCGCACTCAAACGTAAAATCCCTCGCTTTCAAGCCATCGATCCCCGTATCCCGCTCGGAGTGTTTCCCCGGAGAAACACTCCGGAATATCTTGTTGGGTTCGGCGGCCAATTGGAGCAGGATATCTCCCACGCGAGTTACGTCATCCGACGTACGGACCAGCCCCTCCAGGGCCAGCGTATCTCGCTTCTTAAAGATGATTCGATTGAGAGAAACGTTGTGTGGCGGCTCGTCCGGGAGCGCCTGCAAGACTGTTGTAAGCACCTTCAGGCAAGAATGATCCCGGTCCAGATAGCTGTCAACAATATCCACTTTCGCTTGCATGAAGCGCAGATCCTTTGTCTCCGGCTCGATGGCCTTGACCTGTTCTCGAAGTTCCTTCAGTTGGGCGTATTTCTCTTCCCATTTCAGATATAGACCAACACCACAGAAAAGAACGGCCAATAATCCCAGAAGCAATGCGCTTCGGAAGAACGCCCGCTGCTCCTTGCGCTCCTGCTCGGCGATGATGTCGCGAGGGAGAAGATTGACCGCCTCCCCGTTCTTTCGAAGAGCGCGAAGAGCCAACCCGATCGCGACCGCCAATTCCGGTCCCTGGTAGGATGAATCGGAGGGTATCTCCCCATCCAGCGGCACTTCCGCAACCGCTTTCGTTTGAAGACGCAGCGCCAGACTATCGGAGGGGCCGGAGGGGAGGTAGGGTCCCCCGCCGCACAGGATGATCCGGTCCACACGATTACCGGGATGTTCGCACACAAACGCGCTGACCGACCGCATGAGATCCACATAGAGGTCCCCGATCCATTGCTCCACTTTTGCGCGGTCCTTGGGCGGAAGCGTTCCAATGGCCGTGAGCCGCGTTCGAAGATCGCTCCAGGTTTTCGCTCCCGGAAATCCTTCCAGAAGTCTGGATTCGGAGACAGACAGGCTGCGGGAAAAGAGAACGCGATTGTTTGAAACAATGCCCAGGCGGGTGCTTTCTCGCCCGAAGTCAATAATGGCCTTTGTTTCGTCCGTTTTCCCATTTGTCATATAGGCGTAACAGGCTCCCAGGATATCCACATCGACTGCTTCGGGATTCACCCCGGCTTCGTGGCAAATATCCAGGAGCGGCTCAATCTCCGAGCGGGGAGCGCTTATCATCATGATTTGGCTTTCATGTTCGCCAAGTTTTTCCAGGACCTCAAAGTCGATTTCGACATTGTCCACAGGAAAGGGGATATGGCGCTCCGCGTCCAGAAAGAGCATTTCCTTGAGCTCGTCGCGATGACTGGAAGGCAGAGTGATGTACCGGATGGTGGTGGAATCCCTCGGCAAGGCCAAGACAATACGCCCTATAAGACGTCCGTGACTATGAATGGCGGCTTTCAGCGCCTTGACCTGCGCCTGGTACAGGGCCTCTTTCTCACCGGCTGCCGCGGCAAGGTCAAGGGGCTGGACGGTTGCCCGCTGCACCACGGCTGTCCCGGCTTCATCCATGGCCACCGTGGCGATTTTCACAGAGTAATGGCCGATATCGATTGCCGTGGCGAATCGTTTTCTCCGACCGAGTTTTTTCTTCTGGGGCGCGGCACGCCGAGTACCCCTTCGAGGAGCCGCTTTCGCTCCTGCCGGGCGGCGAGCGGTCGTGGTTCTCGGTCCCGTCGGCCTTCTTGTCCCTGTTGCAGATCTTGCCATTCTATCGCGTCCTGTTATGTCGCCACTAAAATGTTTTTCCTCTTTCCCACAGGCTGGAAGCCTGTGCCACCCGCCTCCCTTCCCTCCCTGGGTTCCTCACTCTCCCCCTGTTAAAGCCTTCTGAATCGCCGATGACTGCGCTCTGCGCGCCTCCGGGAAGCGCGATCCACCGATTGCGAGAACTGGTCCCCTGCATTGTAGATCGGCTCGAAAACCAGCACATTCATTTGGACCTGCTCCAGGTCTTCCACAAGATTCGTATCCACTCCAAACAGCGGCAGGCGCTCCTCGTTCAGCCATTGTCGGGTCACAATCGCACGATACCCCTTCTGGACATCCTGGTATTCCCCCAGAACGGTTACTTCAAACGCATCCGAACGCAGCGTCGCCACATCCGATTGCTGGAGTTTCTGGATCAACTCCGGAGTCACCCCGTCGATCTTATCGAAGTGAATATCGTCCTCGTCGTTATTGTCCCAGGAGCGAAATGGCTGATCGTCATCCGTGTAAGGGATCCGGTCATGCCCATCGCGAAACTTGACGATGTTTTGGGCCATTTTTTCTGCCTCATCCGCGACAAGGGGATACAAAATTGCATACAGGACCTCGAACGACGCCGTGTTCAGATTGACCGCTCCGGAGTAAACTGTGACATAGTCTCTCAGCCCCTTCTGGAGAAAAGCGTCCCCGTTGTCGAGGGGGGGCGACCTGTCGCCGTCGCGCTCGTTCGGGTCCAGTTTCCCATTGTCGTTAGCGTCTTCACCGAAATAAACCACCGGAGTGATCCCGCGCACCATCAGGAGCTCATCCGTTGTGCTGAAAGGCGCATTCTTGCAAAGATATTCCGGGCCGAAGCGCTCCAGATCACGTGTACTCTGACGCGGGTTGTAAAAGGCGGCCTCTGTGCTGGTATCTCGGATGCCGTGTTCGCCGTTTTCTGTGGGGACATCATCCGCATCCCGCCAGTCCTGGATAGCCCCGGCCACCACCAGCGCCTCTTTTTCTTCCCATCCCAACGCCATCAGGAGACGTTGAAACGATTCCGGCGCAACCTTCCCGTTCAACGGCAGTTTTCCGGCTTCATCCCTCACGGTTACGCGATAATAGCCCCCGCCGAATTCCTTGTCCGTGTACAAATCCTCCCGACGTTCTCCTCCGTGCGCCCAGCATTCATTCCCGGCATCGTACATATACCGGTCCGTGGGATCGAATCGGAAAATGGTTCCCCGTTCGATACTGTCGGCATGATCTTTGTAAAGGTCTTCTCGAATCAGGATCATCGCCTGCCGTAATCCTGCCCGGGCAATCATATCCGCTTCGAAATTATCCGCCTGAAACCCGGCCATTTTTGCGGAGAGCCGCGTTTCATGCGTAAAAGTTAATGCCATCGTGGTCAGCACAACAATGACCCAGAGTACCAGAACCATCACAATACCCCGTTCACGTTCGTGCCCGGCGGGGCATACGTCGTTCCTTCCAGGGCAACGCGGCTCCGAAAGGCGGGCTATGGGAAGGTTCATCAACACTGTCTTCAAAATCCTTCTGCCGGATATCCGGGAACCACAGGCTGGAAGCCTGTGCCACCCTCTTCTCTGCCGGTCTCCCTCCGGCAGAGGGTTGGGGTGAGGTTCTTAAATCCTTCTTCTCAGCATTCGGCGATACATCTGGGGACCCCGACGTTCTCCCGGTTGCGCCGTTCCCGACTCCACCTGGGGACCTCGCGCAAGATCGCCCTGCCGATCCCGTATCCCCAAATGATTCAGACTTCCTGCCGGGATATCCACTTGCACTTCCAGTTTTGCCCCGTTCGCCAGAACGAGCTTGATCGCGACGGCGGACGGAATACCCTTCTCCTGGTGCATGAATTCATCTTCAGGATTCTCATAATAGGTGTCGTTACGGTTCATTGGAATCAACGGGATTTGAATGTACTCGGTGGAATCCCAGTCGTCTGTCCATAGTTCTCCGTCGGAATATCGAAACTGGATTTCCTTAATTCCGTATGCGATGGGCATAGTCCGCCCGTCCATGCCCGTATCGCCGATGAATTGCTCCAGGGGCGGTTCATCCGGGGAAGAGAGCTGCCGGATGCGATGCGCCCGTCCGGCCTGGTCGATGAGAATCTCCGCGTTCAACTTGGTCTCAAATAAGTAGGCAAAATACCAGCTGGCGATTTTGATTTCCAGAAGGGATCGGATAATCTCCATCCGAAGCTGGTTTTTGGACGAATCCACATAGAAACGGACCTCCTGAAGATCGAAATCCCGATTGGAGGTCCCGCCGTAAACTTTTCGCGCAAAGGTGACCTCATCGGACGAGCCGATGAACTGGATGGGGCCGGGTTCGTCCTCTTCCACCGCGTTGCCGAATCGAACCAGTTCCATGGCCTGCTCCCAAGTCATGGTTTCCCGGATTTCCGCGTTCGGCCGCCAGAACGCAGTCGAAGAGAGCGCACCGCGCATCTCATCGATCAACCGATTCAATCCGATCCGTGCAGATTGATAGAGCTCCATATCCTGCTGCCCCTTCCGGTATGCAGTGAACCCCATCTGCATCGTCCCCTGGATGGCCCCCACCACCACGGCCAGGATCAAGATGGCCAACATCAGCTCCACCAGCGTGAAAGCGGGCCGTTTCCAGATATGTTTTCCAGGGTCGTTCATCTTCTTTGTCTTACCGAACCAATCGGTCGTCGTACCGCGGCAGCGGCACAAGAGTGGTCATGGAATACGAATAGGTTTTGTTCGTCTGTTCCCAACTTGTTGTGACCGTGATCTCATGCGCGTATCGTTTTCGATCCACTTTCACCGATGCCTCCCACCACATATTCGGAAATCCCAGGTCGCGATAGTCGCCGTGATGTTGGGCACGACGAACGGATTCCATTCCATAATAGAGAAACTCCATATCCAGGATTCTGCTCTGTGTGAGATAGATGGCCTGCGAGCGCTGCTTGATCCGTTTTTGAGCATCGATACAGGCTTGGAAACACTGGATCAATGCGGTGCCGGCAACGGCCAGGATCGTCATAGACACCAATACCTCCAGGAGAACGAACCCGGTTCGGTCTGAGCAACGATTCTGTCCGTGCAACTTCGTATTCATAGTTCACTCATTGAATCGAGTTTCCCGTCAAAGAAATCCCATCCGTCGTTTTCATCCCGACTCTGAAAGGTTTTCACCTGGCCGGTCGTCCCCATCACTTTGATAAAAACTCGATATTCCTCTTCTCGATATTCTGCGGTCTTCAGAAGCGTCAGGTTGACGGCGTCCGCTGTTCCATCCGGATAGAATCGAATACTGTTCTCGCCTTTTTTGGCCTCCTGATCCAGCAGGGGATAATAAAAAAACTCGATGATGTAACCATCCTTGATTTTCTGGCGAAGACTCATCAATTCTTCTTGCCGTCGGGATTTCCGCACCCGCCCGCGATGCCTCCGAATGTCCTCCTTAACCACCGGAATCCAGTACGCTTTTTCCTTGAGATCGATGACCACTTCCATGTCCTGGCGTTCCAGGATGGCCCGTTGCTGGGCGTAGCGGAGCGTCTGCACGAGCCGCTCCGCTTCCGCCGAAAGCCCCGCGCGTTTCTGAAATCCGCTGAACGCGGGTAATCCCGCTGCCATGACGATGGCCAGAATAACGACTACCGTGGCCAGCTCGATCAGTGTGAATCCGCCGCGACGGGTGTATTTCATCAGGATTCCTTTTCCCAGTTTCCGATGTCGTCATCGGTTCCGTCGGTTCCATCCGGCCCCAGGGAGTACAGGTCGTATTCCACACCGTAGTTCCCCGGATATCGGTACTGGTAGTCGTTCCCCCAGGGATCCGCCAGGGAGTTTTTCTTCAGGTATGGACCGTTCCATCCGTCTTCCCCGGGATTTTCCAATAGACTTTGCAGCTCATCCGGATAATCGCCGAGGTCCATCTCGTACAGGCTGAGAGCGCTTTCTATCGTGGCGATATCGCTCCCCGCGCGGGAGATCCGCGCGCGCTTCGATTGCCCGCTGATGTTGATCAATACCGCCCCGGCCAGAATGCCGATGATCGTGACCACCAGCAGCAGTTCCACCAGCGTAAATGCCCTGGCCCGATTCTTACTCTCTCTTTTCATCACGATGTCCTCCATTTCGTAGAATCCAATTCCCTTATCGGAATCTTTCGTTTCTTTATGAATATGGTGTTTGTATCCGAGGCTTCCATCCCTTCCTACTGAATACTCTGGCTGATCTGAAAGATCGGCATAATCATGGCAAATACGATAAATCCGACGATCACCGCCATCACGACAATCATCATCGGTTCCAATAACGTGGTCACTGTTTTCATCGCGCGTTCCGTCTCGTTTTCGTAAGATTGGGCGACTCGGTTTAACGTACGCTCCATATCCCCGGTCTCTTCACCCACCGCCACCATGTTGACGGCCAGTGGCGGGAAGTATGGGCTTTGCGCCATTCGGTCGGAGAGTCTTTCTCCCTCCTTGATGTTTCCCGCCATCTCGCGAATGTTCTTTGCAATGATCTTGTTGGAAACCACCTCCTCGGTGATCTCCAGGGCGCGGAGAATATTCACTCCGTTTGCCAGCAGTGTTCCCAGAGTGCGGGCAAACTTCGAGACCTCTCGTTTCTTTACCAGGTCCCCGATCAGCGGAAGCTGCAATTTGAATTCATCCCACTGGATGCGCCCGGCCTCCGTGTGAATGTAATGGCGGAACAGAACGATCAAAGCGACGAATCCACCCAGGATGACCCACCACCATAATTGAACAAAACGGCTGACTCCCATGAGAAACTGTGTCGAGATCGGCAATACCGCGCCGCTCTCCTCGAACATGCTCTGGAATTTGGGGACCACAAATGTGAACAGCACGATCACGACAGCCACGCACACAATGACCATGAAAGCCGGGTAAGTCATCGCCGTGATAAACTTGCTCCGGGTTTCCTGCTCGGATTCCAGGAAATTGGAGAGACGCTCCATGACGGCATCCAGGCCCCCACTGATTTCTCCGGCATGAACCATGCTGCAATACAGATCGCTGAACACTTTCGGGTGACGTTTCAGCGCATCGGCGAAGGTACTGCCTCCCTGCACATCGCTGCAAATGGTTCTCAGGATGCTCAACAGCTTCGGATTGCTGGTCTGCTTCGTTAAAACTTCCAGGGCCTTTGCCAATGGAAGTCCCGATTTCAGCAGGTCGCTCAGTTGACGGCTGAAAGTTGTAATGTCTTTCAATCCGACTCGGCGAAGGGAGTTCAGTGAGAACTCCGTCTGTAACCCCTTGCCCCCCGCTTCCTCCACAACAGAGATCGGGAAGAACTGCATCTTCTGCAATTTGCCGATCACCAGGCGACGGTTCTCGGCCTCAATGTAACCTTGAACCACTTCCCCCGAATTCTTTTTTGCTTTATAGGAGTAACGCATTCCTACCACTCCTGCGTGACACGCATCAAATCATCCAGGGTTGTCACTCCCTGGCGGACTTTCTCCAATGCGGCCTTTCGAAGAGTCTTCATCCCGACTTTCAATGCGTGATCTTTCAGTACACTCGTGGAGACCCGCTGAACGGTCAGGTCGCGGAGTTCCTCGTCCATGGGCATGATTTCGTAAATGGCCGTCCGGCCCTTGTATCCGAGGAACTTGCAGTCTTCACACCCTTTTCCCCGGAAGTACTTGATGTCCCGGAATTCGGGTTCATCCAGTCCCAATCCAACCAATACGTCGTGTTCCGGCTCATATTCCTCTTTGCAGTTCGGGCAGATACAGCGCATCAACCGCTGGGCCACTACGCCGATCACGGAAGATGAAACCAGGTACGGTTCCACGCCCATATCGATCAGGCGGGTGATGGCCCCCGGCGCGTCGTTTGTATGTAGCGTGGTGAACACCAGGTGACCGGTCAGTGCGGCCTGGATGGCGATCTCCGCCGTCTCGAAATCGCGGGTCTCGCCCACCAGCATGATATCGGGGTCCTGCCGCAGGAAAGACCGAAGAACACTCGCGAAGGTCAGGCCGATTTTCGGGCGAACCTGAATCTGTACCAGACCTTTCATCTGGTACTCCACCGGCTCTTCAATGGTAAGAATCTTCACGTCAGTTTTATTCAGTTTATCGAGCGCGGCATAGAGCGTGGTGGTCTTTCCGCTACCGGTCGGGCCGGTCACCAGAATGATCCCGTTGGATTTACGGATCAGCAGATCGAACTTCCACAGCGACTCGTTGTCGAATCCAAGCTGCTGCAGATTGTGCAAGCTGGCGTCCCGGTTCAGGATACGGATGACGATGCTCTCCCCGTGCACGGAGGGAACCGTGGACACACGGAGGTCATATTCCAGGTTGCCTGTTTTGATATTGATACGCCCGTCTTGAGGCAGTCGCTTTTCCGCAATGTTCATATCCGCCATGATCTTGATACGGGAAATTACAGCCGACTGGTAGTGGCGAATAGAGGGCGGCACAGAGGCTTCGTAAAGAATCCCATCAATCCGGTACCGAATTCTCAGTTCATCCTCGAATGGCTCGAAATGAATATCCGTGGCCCGGTCGGTAACGGCCTCGGACATGATCTGGTTGACAAATCGGATGATCGAGGCGTCTTCGACCTCTTCGATGTTGGTCTTCTCCGCCTCTTCCTCCTCTTCCCCTGCTTCTTCTTCAGTCAGGAGGCTGTCTACCGTATCGGCGCCGATTCCGAAATATCGCTTGATGCAATCGCGAATATCGGCGCTTGGAGCCAAAACCGGCTCGATATCGCATTTCAGAAGAAGGCGCAAATCATCCAGAGCCTGGAAATTCAGCGGGTCCGCTGTTGCCACTTTCAACAGGCTGCCCTGCCTGGCGACGGGCAGAATGTTGTACCGGTGGATGTAACGTACCGGGATGGCATGGAGGATATCCGGGGCAATCTCCAGATCCGTGATATCCATGCTTTCGACTCCCAAGTGGGATGAAAGCGTCTCCATGATGGTCTGCTCGTTCGCCAGGCCGTTGTCAATGATGATGGTATCCAGGTTCTTGCCGGTTTTCTCCTGGATGGCCAGCGCGCGGTTGACATCATCACTGGAAATAACTTCCAGCGACCGTAACAATTCTCCATACCGTTTTCCGAGCAGCCCAGCTCCGTCTCTCATGATTTTATATCCTCCGATAGTTCCAAACTCATTCCCTCGGTGTTCCGTAACTCAAGAACTCTAAACGAACAGTTTTGACCGTTGTATCACCACAGGCTGGAAGACTGTGCCGGCCTCTTTTCCCTCTCCTTCAAGGAAAGGGTTGGGGTGAGGGGCCGCATTTATCTCTTTTATATATGCAGGCAGCATTCCAATTCGCTTTCAATATCCTCTTGGCGAAACAAATGATCTAACTGGTTCATCTCGAATGAGTTAGCCTTCCTGATTCTCCGGATGCAGATGTCCCATAACATTCCTTGCATCGAGATATTTCGATGGAGACGGATCGCAAATCGAGTTTTCACGATTGAATCGTCCGCCTCAAAAGAATGGACTATCACCTGTTTTTGGTTCGAGCCGCCTGTAAAATGAGAAACATGGCGAACGATCCGAAAAGCCGTCGCATGGCAGAGGCGCTGCTGAATCTGCATCTGAAAAATGCGGAGAAGGAGACTCTCCGGAATCCCGAAGTACGCGAAATGGTCATGCGCCTTCGGAGGATGTATGAGGAAGACAAAGAGGGTATATTCACCGCGTTTGCCGTTACCGCACGGGATACAGCTGGCCCCCCCGCCCGGGGATCAGCGCCGCCTCCCTCCAAGATCCCCAACTTGATTCTCCTTCTTTCTGAATTGGCGGAGCTGGCTGAGCAGGGGCCTGCTCAATCTCGCCCTCATCCTCTGGACCCTACGATTGTGCGCCCCGTGAAACCTCCCCTTCCGTATGAACCATCAGAGTCCGCTCCTGCAAAGGAGCCGGTTCCTGAAGATGATCGCCAACGGGAGTTGATCCGGGAGATAGAACAGGCCAGGCAGGTTCTGAGAGACTTGAGAAAAGAAGAGCCTCAAATCAAGGGTAGAAGAGGCAAATACGGTCTCCCCGGTGAGAGGCTCAAAGCCGAACGGATGTTACGGGAACTCCCCGGAGAGATCCTCCAGATGGAGCACAAATTGCAGCTCCTGAGAGAGGGCATTTTGTGATCCTGGCAGGCCCGGAGACCTATCCCCAGTAGGTCAGGCGTCTTTGCCTGACCGTTGGGTATGGTGTACTGCATGGAACGAATGTTGCGTTCCCTCCTTACAAAAGTTGATCTGAAGGCTGGATTCTGCTTGTTTTGCGTGATCTGTGAACAAAAAAAGGGAATTATTTGCCTGGACAAGCGAAATCCGTGTATAATGATCTCGAAATCAGGAGCAGTTATCGGGACTGGGCGAAGATATTATGGGCGATCTGCTTTCGCAAGAAGAAATCGATGCCTTGCTGAGCGCCAGCTCGGGTATCGGATCGGCTACGGAACCGGATGAGAGCTACGAACCGGAACCGAAACCTGTACCACGTGGCGGTCGGGGATCAGCCAAGAGGCAGCCAGCCCCCGGTGTGTCCGCAAACAGAAATCAGGCAGAAAAACCGCAGGGGAGGCTCCGAAATGTCCGACTCCCCGATGGCGAAGTCACGATCGCACCCGCCGTGTTTCACCCTTTGGAATCCGATGAAGAGGTCACGGATCAAACCAATATGGATTTAATCCTGGATACGGACCTGGAAATTCGGGCCGAACTGGGGAGCGCGGTTCGCACAATTCGCGAGATTCTGGAGCTGGGTCCCGGATCGGTGATTGAACTGAACAAACTTTCCGGTGAGCCGGTTGATCTGTATGTAAACGCCCGCAACTTCTCACGGGGAGAAGTCGTGGTTATCGCCGACAGCTTTGGTATTCGTGTTACCGATATCCTTTCGGTTCAGGAGCGCATTGAGGCGCTCGGTCCCGGTTGATTCGGCCCCATCTTTTTCGACTCGGTATCCCCTATTACAATCTTCTGTCTTCATACTCCGGTTCAGATCTGTTTTGTGGCAGTTTTCGAATTTCTAAGGAAGAATTATGGCAATCTTGATCACAGGCGCAAGCGGCTTTCTGGGAGCGAACTTGGCTTATAACTTATCTCCAATTTGCTCAATTATCGGGACTTATCGAAGTGAGCGCCCAACTATCCCCGGCATGAAATGGGTATCGATGGACCTGACATGCCGGGATTCGGTTCGGCAGGTCATCGTGAATTGTAGTCCCACGGCGGTCATCCACTGCGCCGCACAAGCCAATACGGAACGCGCTCAATCTCACCCCGACGAGGCCATACGAATCAACCGGGATGGCACACGCAACCTTGTCGAGTCCCTGCCCCATGGATGCTACCTGATCCATGTTTCAACGGAACATGTCTACAACGCTTCCAAATCATGGTTTCTTGAGACAGACACACCTGGACCGATCAACGAGTATGGCCGAACCAAGTTGCTGGCGGAACAGGAAGTTCGGCATTTTGAGGGACATTGGATCATTCTTCGGATGGCTTTGTTGTATGGAGGCAGAAAGGAATATCGTCTCTGTTTCTGCGACCGCATCTACTCTCAAATGAAACAGGGCATACACGCGAGGCTGTTCATGGACGAGTTCCGAACACCGCTTCATGTCTCCGATGTGGCGATTGCCGTGCAGACAGCAATTGAGAGGCATCCGACGCGGGAGATATTCAACCTCGGCGGGCCGGATCGACTCAGCCGTGCGGAATTCGGCTGGATTCTGGCCGAAGAAACGGGACTCGATCCGAATCTGGTCGAGCCGATCTCTATTGACTCTTCCCCTACAATCGCCCCGCGTCCGAGGGATCTTTCCCTGAACAGTGGCAAGATCCGATCCTGTCTGGGGATTCGTCCATTATCGGTTCGTGAGGGGATTCGACGGTCGTATTCATACTCGCCAACTTAACCTGAAGTTCCTTTAACAAAAAACGTGTAACCACTTGTCATTACTAGAAATACAGCAAAATTCAGTATATCGTTACCGGACACATTGGAGAGCGTTGCGCAAGCGCAGCGATGGAAACGCGTGCCGCTTGAGCTGTTGTTGCATCATTGTCGTCAAACAGAATCGGCGCCAACGCCCATAGCTGTGGGGTACGCCCGCACCACCTCGAAACTCTCCACCGGATTCTCCACCACGGTTCCCCCGCGCAGCAGCACCCGAAACCCCTCCACCAGTTCCGGCGGCCAATCCGCGAGGTTGGCCAGGGTTCATTTCATGACTTTCTTTACCACACGATAGAATTCGCGCAGGAGAATGCAGGGTGGGGAGTTCCGGTTGGGCGCTGTATCGATATACATGACTACATTTATATGCCGATGCAATATGCTATATCGAGACATATCGCATAATAACTTTATAGAATCCCATCATACACATGGGCGCCCTTTCCCGCTCCAAAAACTCCCCGAACCCGCTCATAATCCCGACTTTACGTAACCGATCTTATGAAAAATTCGTCGGAACTTCGGACTAATTATGGACTTTGCAGGCCTGCGTTTTGAGGGCCATCCGAGATGTCAGAATGCCGCTTTGCGGCAGTATTTGAAGCCCTCTGTATCCACAAATACAAATAACAATAGCCCGTCACCATCCGGCGCCGGGCTATCTCTACGATTTTTTGTTCATTCAGACAGCACGAACCACCACAGACTTCCCACTCTCGGAAGTCAGCTTGGGGAGCGTGATCAACAACATCCCGTCATTCTCCAGGGAAGCGGTGATCCCATCCACATCCACCCCCCGGCCAAGCGAGAAGAGTCGCCGGTAGTGCAGGGGGTTTCTTGTTCGGTACACGGGATCCAGCGTGTTGACTTCCTCTTCGCGACGTCCAATCACGGTGAGGCGGTCCTTATCAATGCTCAATTCCACACCGCTGGGACCGACCCCCGGCATCTCCAGTTGAAGAAGGATCAAGTCTTTCTTCTCGGAGATGGCCACACGCGGAACCTGGTAGCTGTCCGGGTCGCCGCTTGTTTCTTTGGCGCTTGCGACAACGCTGACTTTTGCGCCTTCCGGCCGTTTGGGCATTTCATTCATGACCGGCCTCCACCCGCAGCCATACTGGTTATTTCGGAATTGATCGCGACTTTCCGAACCCCGCCGGCATGGCGACGCGGGATTTTGATCTCCAGCACACCATATCGATAGGTGGCGTCGATTCCCTCCACAAACACGTCCTCGGTCAGGTGAATCATCTGTTCAAACTCCGAGAAGATGATCTCACTCCGAACCAGATCCCGAAGTCCGTCCGCGGGAACGCGGCGACCCGAAATCGTCAGGAACCCACTCTCGATTCCCACTTTTAATTCATTCTCCTTCATTCCGGCGATGTCCAGGCGGACGATATAGAAATCGCGGTTCTGGTATACATCGACCTTTGGGGAATATCTTGCCTCGAGCAGCTCGGAGACATTGCTGCTGGGCATCTCTGCGGTGAGGGCCAGGACCGGCGGAATGCCGGTGTCCATCGTACGATGACCGTTCTGATCCCCGGTTCCGGTGGATCGACGATCCGAAGGAATAAGGCTGCGAAGGTTCATGTCGCCTCCCTCCGTGTGTAGGGATGCCCCAACCTCGCCATTAAAGAAGAACAGAAATTACACAGGTGTTATTTTTAAGTTTAGCATTTCAACGGCATTAGTCAATACCTGTTTTTGAAATCATCACAAATTTTTCACAGGTTGTCCCCAGGTTGTCCCCAGAAGGGGCCTTTGGCGGGCGGTTTGGAAATTCCGGGGGAAACGGCTCAAGTCCCCGGGTTGTTTGTCCGATATATTGTTTAGCAGACCTTTGCGTTTGGACGGGATGTCCAGGCAAATAGGTTGTTTTTCTTTTTGATATGCGGTTGACGGTTGAGGGATAAAACCGTCTTTTTGAGGAGGCGTGGCTCATGTCCCAGCACTCGAATACCTGCATTCTCTGTGGCCGTTCGACTCCCGGACCGGTGGTCTGTTATCGATGTTTTTTCGACTATGAATACAGGCAATACAAACCTAAAGAGCTTGAAGACCCACCGCCGGTTCTGAAATCCAAGAAAGTCCTCGGGGCCCAGCCTGATTGGGAAGCGCTTGAGAACGATTATTCTGTCCCGTTTCTCCATCAGAATCCCAGGAACGGGAAACGGCATTCCCCGCCGGATCTTCCACCGAAGCATGAACAGGGCGGGCTGTGGTCTCGCTTGGGATTTTCCTGAGCCGATCTCTGCTGAGATTTCGGGATCCCGGAATGCCGGCCACATCGTTTCCTTTGGGGCAGAGCATTCAAACAGTCCAAAGAAGCCGAAAAGCGAGGGCGCAGGATCGAACCTGCGCCCTCGGTCATTTGATAAAAGCGGTTCCCTTACAAATTATGGTTTTGCGGGTTCCGGATTTGCAGTATCTCCGGAGGTCTGCATTCCCGCCCCAAGCTGCGAAGCCGATCCCTCTTCCTTGGCCGCGGAAGACTCAACAGCCTGTTGAACGGGAATATATTTTGAGGCATTACCCGCTATACCGTGACTCTGGTGCTTCGGCAGGAAACTGAATGAGATGGAAAGCAGAAGGAAGGCCATAGCCAGCCCTACCGAGATTTTCACCACGAGGGTGTACGATCCCGACGAGCCGAACAGGCTTTCGCTCCCTCCGATCGAACCGAAAGCGCCCGATAGTCCGGAGCCTTTGCTGGATTGAATCAGAATAAAAAAAATCAGAGCGACGCAAACCCCGATATAGAGCAGCGTCAGCAATGCGGTCAATACGCCCATAATGGACCTCTATGCCTCCGGGTTCCTATTTATCCGATAAAGTGACCAATCCGGGGAGGGGCTTTCCTTCCAGGAGTTCCAGGGAGGCCCCGCCGCCGGTACTGATATGCGTGATTTTGTCCGCAACACCCGCCTTGTTCACTGCGGAAACCGAGTCACCGCCGCCGATGATCGTCTTTGCCTTGGACTCCGCCAAGGCCTCGGCAATGGCCATTGTTCCTTTAGCGAAGGCGGGGATCTCAAACACACCCATCGGGCCATTCCACAGGATTGTTTTCGCGCCGGCGATCTCTTTCCGGTACGCCGCGATTGTCTGGGGACCGATGTCCACGCCGCACCGGTCATCCGGGATTTCCACGCCCTGGGTGACCTGAACCGGCGCGCCTTCTTTGACTTCCGGCGCAACCAGGTGATCCAGTGGAAGCATGAACTTGATCCCTTTTTGTTCGACGGCTTTCAAAACATCCTTTGCCATGTCGATTCGGTCGTCCTCAACCAGGGATTTCCCGACCGGGATTCCTTTGGCTTTCAGCAGGGTATAGGCCATTGCGCCGCCGATCAGGATTCCATCGACTTTGCTCAGCAGGTTCTGAATCACGTCGATTTTCCCACTGATTTTGGCCCCGCCCATGATGGCCAGAAACGGCCGATCCGGATTCTCGATGGCCTGAACCAGAAACTCAATTTCTTTTTCCATCAGGAATCCGGCCACGCTGGTTTTGATGAACTCGGTCACGCCGCTGACGGAACACTGTTCCCGGTGTGCCGAACCGAAAGCGTCGTTTACGAATATCTCACCCAGTTCGGCCAGTTTTTTCGAATGTTCAGGGTCGTTTTCCGTCTCGCCAGGATGGAAACGAACGTTTTCGAGAAGGCAAACCTGGCCGTCCTTCAGACTGAATACGGCCTTCTTAACCTCATCGCCCACGCAATCCGGCAGCATCTTGACTTCCTGGCCCAGGAGTTCCGAGAGCCGTTTCGCTACCGGTTTGAGTGAGTACTTTGGGTCGGGTGCGCCTTTCGGGCGGCCCAGATGCGAGCATATCGCCAGGCGGCCGCCGTGCTCCAGGATGTATTGGATTGTGGGCAGAGTGGCTCGGATGCGTGTATCGTCCGTGATCTCGCCGTTCTCATTGAGAGGAACGTTGAAATCCGCACGCATCAGAACGCGCTTGCCTTTGAAATCGACATCGCGAACGGTTTTCTTTTGCATGTCGGTTTCCCTCGCTTGTCTTATAGACCCTTGGATGCCATCAGTTTTGCCAAGTCGATCACCCGGTTGGAGTATCCCCACTCGTTGTCATACCATGAGAGAACTTTGACCAGCGTTCCGGTCACGACCCGCGTATATCCCGGATCGAAAATGGAGGAAAGCGGGCAATGGTTGAAGTCGATAGAGACGCAAGGATCTTCGGAGTAGCCCAGAATGCCTTTCAGTTCGCCTTCGGAAGCCGCTTTCATTGCGCTGTTGATTTCTTCCGCTGTCGTTTCCTTTCCGATGTTGACGGTCAAATCGACCACGGACACATTGGGGGTCGGGACACGCATGGCGTACCCGTCCAATTTGCCCATGAGTTCGGGGATGACAAGACCGATGGCCGCTGCCGCGCCGGTTTTGGTCGGGATCATCGAGACGGCGGCTGCGCGGGCGCGGCGCAAGTCTTTGTGTACGAAGTCGAGGACCGGCTGATCGTTGGTGTACGAGTGAATCGTAGTCATCAGGCCACGAAGCACTTCAAATTTCTGCAAAACTTTGACCACCGGAGCCAGGCAGTTTGTTGTACATGAAGCGTTTGACACGATATTGTGGGCTTTCGGATCGTATGTCCTGCAATTGACACCCATGACAAACGTTGCATCCACATTCTTTCCGGGGGCGCTGATGATAACCTTTTTTGCGCCACCGGCGAGATGTTTGGCTGCCGATTCCTTGTCGAGGAATTTGCCGGTTGATTCGATCACGATTTCCACGCCGAGGTCTTTCCAAGGCAACTGGGCCGGGTCTTTCTGCGACAGGACTTTGATTTTCCTGGAGCCGACACAAATGCTGTCGCCTTCGGCCTTGACGGCCTCCGGCCATTTTCCGTGGATGGAGTCGTACTTGAAGAGATGCGCGAGCGTTGCCGCATCTGTCAGGTCATTGACGGCAACGAGATCAAGGCCGATATTGCCCTGTTCCAAGGCGGCTCGAGCCACCAGCCGTCCGATTCGTCCAAATCCGTTGATTCCAATTTTTGTAGACATGAAATGATATCCTCCCTGGTTTGGTGATCCCCGTTGCCACGGGGAGTTCTTTTGCTTATAGAAAGGCAAAGTATTATTGTTTCATAAGGCAAAAGCCGGTCAAGACTACTTGCTCTTACCTCACGCTCGATGCCGGGATGCGGTCGGACCGCGAAAGTTGTAAGATCGGTGCCAACCCGGTTCCTGAGGAACATTTTATGGCGGATTCACAAAAGACCGTCGCGGACTTGGGCGAATTCGGCCTGTTGGCCGAGATTAACGCTATTTTGCCCGGCGGTTACACGGCTGGGCCATTGCTGTTGCCTTTCGGCGACGATTGTGCCGCAGTTCCGTGGCCGGAGGATGCGCTTCTTGTATCGTGCGATGCCATGGTGGAAGGGATTCATTTCAGCCGAGATTGGACGGAGCCGGAGGATCTGGCCTGGAAATCGCTGGCTTCGGCGGTCAGTGATCTGGCCGCCAAGGGTGCGGAGCCGGTTGGCGCTCTGGTGACTTTGGGACTTCCGCCGGAAATGGAGGTTGACTGGATCCTCCACATGTACCGTTTTTGGAGAAGGCTCGACGAGCCGTGGATCTGCCCCATCCTCGGTGGCGATACCGTCCGTTCGCCGGTGTTTTTCTTGGACATCCTTGTATTCGGCAAGCCGGTGACCGGTATGCCGGTCTCGATGGCAGGCGCAAGAGAAGGGGATCAAATCCTTGTGACCGGAACATTGGGCGATGCAGCCGCCGGCCTTGCGGTTCTCCAATCGAAAGGGAACGTATCTTATGATCCCACAGCAGGTTACCTCGTACAAAGGTTTCTCAGACCGCGGCCGCGTGTCTCGGAGACCCGAGAGCTGCTTCTGGCCGGATTGATTCCGACTGCGATGACCGACATCAGCGATGGTCTGGCACGTTCTGTATCGAATCTCTGTGCCGCTTCGGGGGTGAGCGCGGAGATTCGGGCCGAGAGGCTTCCTGTGAGTGCGGCGCTCGATGAATGGGCCGGTTCCGGTTCCCGCCGGATGGCATGGCAGGGGGGGGAGGACTATGAGATCCTGCTCACCGTTTCCGGCGATCAGATCGGGACGGCTCTGGAGATCGCGCGTCAGATCAAGGTATCCTTAACACATATAGGGGAAATATGTGGGAACAGGAATGAGATCCGTGTAACCGGCTTGGACGTTACCGATCTGCCGTGCGGTTACGATCATTTCCGATAGAGATTGACTGCCGTTTCCGGGCCGAGAGTATGTTCTTGCGTCAGGAGAGTTTTGACAAATGGGTACACAACAAATTGTTTTTCTCACAAAGGACGCGGAACGGTTCAAGCCGGGCATAGAGGCGTTGGAGTCCGCCGGGCTGAAGGTCCGTACCATGCCTCCCGAAAGAGAGAGTTTCCCTGTCTTGTTTGAAGAAAGCCCCGATTTGATTTTGGCGGACGGACTGGATCGCCTGGAGGATATTCGGGACCTGGTTCAGGGATTTTCGTTGGGCGATCCTACCCGAGACAACATCGTAATCCTTCTCTCGGATGAACTGAATCGTGAGGAGGAGTTCATTGCCGCTGGGGTTCGAGATATGCTTCCCCGGAATGTAGATAACCGCCGGTTGGTCGCACGAATCAATTTGCAGCTCACGCTCAAATCTCGTGTGGATGAGCTGAAGCGTATGGCCGCTTTTTTTCATGCCGGCCGGCAAATCGACGGACTGACCCACCTGTACCAGTTTTCCGTATTCGAACAGCGGGTGAATCTGGAAATGGAACGTGCGGATCCCCGTCGTCCTTTCTCTCTGTGCCTTTTCCATCTGGATCAATTCGATGCCGTAAACAAAGCGCAGGGGCACATGTGGGGGGATGTCCTGATTATGGAATTGGCCGGACTTCTCAAGGAATCTCTTCCACACAATGCGCTCGGAGCACGGTTCAGCGCAAACCGAATGGCAGTTGTGTTGCCGGACACGTCAAAAGAGAAGGCCCTGGAGTGGGCAAAGGGATTTCGGGAGAAGGTTCGGAATTACCCCATCTCGGGTGCGGTGGAACATATTTCCGTCAGCGCCGGCGTGGTGACTTACCCTGAAGAAAAGCTGAGTTGTGGCGATAAATTGCTTCTTTTGCTTATGGAGCGCACGATTCGCGCCTGTATCGAGGGTGGCAACCGCGTGATTGCCTCTCCCTGAATCTGAATCCGGCGCTGTGCGGCAGCAACGCTCTGCCGTGTTGTCATTCGGAACGAAGGTGGGAGGTTTCTCCCTCCGGTCGAAAGAACAAGAGAGTTGGTCTGTATGACTGTACCTTTTTGACATCCCGAGCCTCCCTCCGGCAGGGCCGGTGATTGGGAAAAAGAAAGGTAGCTGCCAGGCAGGGACGCCTGGCCTACTGGTGGGACAGGCCTCCGTGCCTGTCGATGAACAAGGAATCTCAGACTGGGTGAAATCTCCAATAACAACCATGAAAACCGTTTACTTTGTGGATTTCGACAATACCGTCTCCATGGTAGATGTCTGGGATACGATTGTCTCCCGGTTCGCCGGGGGAAACTGGGAACAGGTGATCCGGGACTACGATGAGCATCGTATCAGTTCGTGGGAGTTCAATACGAAGATGCTCCGGAGCCTGAAAGGACACAGAGAGGACGTTCTCGGACTCATTTCCACGGTGGAGGTCGATCCTGAGTTCGCGCGGTTTGTCGAGTTGGCGCAGAACCGGGGTCGAGAGATCCTTCTCGTTTCAGACGGATATGATTTCTATATCGATCCGCTTCTCGAAAAGGCCGGTGTTTCCGGTCTGCGTTATGTTTCGAACCACATGGAATGGACCGACGGCACGGTCCGATGGGATTTCCCTCACTTTCTGCCGGAGTGCGAACGCAAAATGGCGAACTGCAAGTGTCAGCATCTCAGGTTGGAGGAATTGGAGCTGAGACGGGTTTACATTGGCGATGGGGTGTCGGATATCTGTGCGGCAGGAAAGGTGGAAGTGGTTTATGCAAAGGGGGAACTTCATCGCTATTTGGAGAGTGTCGGGCGGGATTTTCATCCTTTCGAGACTTTTGCCGATGTTATTGAGCATGAGTTTGCCGGGGGGTGATTCCCGGGTCGAAATCCACACCGGTAGTTGCGGTTGGGATATCTTCCGACCGTGGGTCGAGGAAAAGAGACACAGTATAATCGGTGTCGCACGTTGTTTCCAAAGGGAGCATCTACTATGTCGAAAACGCGCGATTCCACGGGTACCGGCGGTGTTGAGGCTTCGGAATCGAGGACCAATTTGCCGCGAATAGATGCCAGAGAAAGCCGGAACATTATGCGGATGCAGCTGATTCTTTCCGAGAAGCGAACCAGCCTGGCTCTGCTGCGGACCGGCATTGCTGTGTTTACACTGCCGTTGTCGGTTATCACGGTGCTGATCGCCACCTCACGGTACTACAATCTGTTGGAGAACACCTTTCTGGCGATTCCTCTTCTGGCACTCTGTCTGGGATTGGTGGTTTTGGGGATCTGCCTGGTGCATCGTTCGATGCGGCGACTTTGGAAACATGAAGCGCTGATGGAGAAAATCAAACGGGAAGATTCATCCCTTGCACGGTTTTTCGAGGGGGATTTGTAGATCGATTTGCCGATGGCCTTGCGGTACCCGTCCAGACGGATATCGCTTCATGAATACGCAGGAACGGAGAACCGGTATGTGGCAGAGCAGACTCTCCTACTTCTCCTCCTCTTCCTCCACGGTCAGTTTTTTCAGATCGGTGATCCGCTTAGTTTGGTTGTAGATATGGGCCAGTTGTCTCTCGATAAACGGATCGTCGGGGAACTTTGTATGAAGTTCTTCATAGATATCCAACGCGTCGCTATACAAGCTGAGGTCTTCGGATTCCAGGGCAAGAATCAGCGGGTAGCTGGGATTTTCGGGATCTTCTTTCTGGAATTGGGCGATTTCTTTCTCGATAGCCGAGATCTTTTCATAATCTTCCTCGCTGATGATGTGCATAAAGATATCGCGTTCCTTTCCACGTAATTTCCCCTGCGCATCCACGACCTCTACCTGGATGAAGTAGGTCTGGTCCCGCTTCAGTGGTTTGCGGAGTTGGACCTTGCTCAGGTCCAGGACATTTGTTTTGATTGTCCCCTTGTATGGTGAGGGAAGCCCGCCTCCGGTGATCTGAATTCGGCAGGAATGGTCGGGGGGAAGGGCCGCCAGCCGGATCACCGGGGTTTCGCTTTTCACAGCGGAGTTTCTTGGAGAGAGGATGTATTCCATCTCCACGCGGATACCGGCAACGGCCACCAGTGTGTCTTCGGAGAAGCTTTCTTCGAACAAGCCTTCCATGTGCAGGGAGGGGGCCATCTTACCTTCCGGCTGGTCCGCCGTTGTATCGAGCTCCCTGTTTCCGACGAGGTTGATGATTTTTTTACCGGAGGTGATGATTGTCGCCTGGGAGTTCTCGCCGGTCCACACTTTGTCGCCAAACCGGATCAGGTCCCCGCGTTTGACCGGCGCACGTTCGACCTCCCCTTTTTTTACCATCTCTACTTTGCCCTTGACATGAAGAAATCTGCCGAACAGATCCGTCGGTTCATCGTCGGAATACACTGCTCCGGCAAGACAGCCAAGGCAGGTGAGGATCGCGATCAATTGTTTCATGGCCTTTCTCCTGTATTGACGCTTGGGAGCGCGATCGGACACGCCGGAAAATTGCTGCATCTTCCTCTCAGTATAGCGGTCAGGGCGGTTGGGCACGGCAACTAAGCCAGCAAGTGCCTGTTTCCAGTGACAATAGGAATCTCCCGTGTACGGAAATCCCCATCGTCTGTGACCAATTTAAGACCTTTCTCTTTGCACAGGGCTGTAAGAATCTGGTCATTGAAATCGAAACAGCCCATTGAATACTCGTCAATCAAAGAGTCAACCGCAGGAGATTCAAAACCGCTCTCGATCCGCGTACAATGCCTCAGCGCCCGTTTCACGGCGTCAGCAATTTCTTGAGCGAGAGGCTTGAACTCCTTGCTCTTGCGGAATTCCTTGAAACTGGGGAATACCTCATGTTCGATCTCCCATTTCAATCCGGCGTACCTGTTGATGAATTCCGAAACGACCAATACATCAACATAGATGCGGCTTTCCGCAACGAGCATTCTCTTGAGGGCATTCGAGTAAACAGCGACTTTTCTATCTCCCGGTTGATGCGGGCCGTAGACAAACAGCCAAACATTAGCATCCAACAGCAATGAATCCGAAGCCCTAAAATTACACGTTGTAATTTCTTCCGGCCTATACTCCGTCATTTCCATCCCCCAGCGTTTCCTGGACTGCCCGATTGAATTTATTCGGATCTTTGAAGTATTGTTTGGCTGTCTCAACGACGCGAGATAATAACACAAGATCGCCCTGCTGAATGTCTTGGACCTCAAGAAGCGATCTCAATTGCTCCTCACTGAATGTACCATACAACTGGCCTATTGCGGAATTCAAGAACGCCGAAGTCAAGGTCGTAACGTTTCGGAATGAAAGCGTGACATTTTCTCCTTTCTTTAGAACAGCCTCCAGGCGGTCATATACCTTTTGCCCGTCGTCCGAGGCCACACAAAGCGGTTCACCGACAATTTCATACAATGAAAGCACCATCTTCTGTTCCATAACAAATACCTCAGAACATATTGGCTTTTGACAATTCGGAGGACAGCGTATAGGACGGCGTATCTGCCGTATTGATTTCTACACTCACCACCGTACTCACCACCGTACCAGGAAAGGTCGGCTCAATCGGGCGGTATGGATTTTACCTTCCTCCCGTTGCCAGTACCCGGCGTCCGAAACAATCTGAATACGACCGCTGTTCATGTCGATGAATTCTCCGAGCAGTTTTAAGCCCAGTCCACCAGGAATCGGCCCCCGTTTGGTCGTATTGCACTCCTGGGTTGCCCATATAATTGCATCTTCGGGTGAGAGATCCAACCCGGCATTTTCTCTCACATTCCGGCAGATACCGATCCCCAAGTCTGCTACGGAAAAATCAAGACGATTCCGAGTAGGAAAGAACTGTCCGCAACTGAAAATACCCATCAGTGTTTGCGAATGCAATACGGCGTTGCTGAATATCTCAAAGATGCTTTCACGGAACCTTTTCAACAGTCCGGGCGACATGACGGAAATCTCCGAGCGGCAGATGTATTCCGTTTCCAAATATTGAGCGAAATAACGATCGTCTTTGACATCAAAACGCTTATAGGGAATTGTCGTTCCCCAACGATCCGGAATCTCCTTGTGCCCGTACAGACTAAGAAAACCGTTTTTTGATAGGCTCTTTTCAACTCTGACCGGAACACGTGTTAATGCAACCGTGTTCAGATTCTGGCCAAGGCTGTAAAGAAGCGCGCCCAACGCCGCGCACATGTCGGCATCAAACCAATCTGTTGCGCTCATGTCAATCTCAATGTTCTCCCAATAACAATGCATCGTTTGCGCAAATAGGGACACAAGGGTCTCGAAGCCCTCCTGGTTGTGACGAATTTGTCCCAATAGGATTCTCATGCCGTATTCTCCACAAGCATTATCACACCATTCCGCAACGTGTTCCTCCTATTCACACCGTTTTCAGTCCCTTTAATTCAATCCGCTCCACCGTTCCCTTCTGCCCACGAATTTCATTCCGGCCGTTACTTTCCGCAGTCAGCTGATCCTGTGCCCTCTTGTAAACGTCCCCGCTGGGCCTGTATTTCCGCGCTCGGAATCATGGGGCGGTCGCGGAATCCTGCTTTTCGGCAATAAGGTAAGCCTTGTGCGGTCGTAAGGGCAAGAACCATTTGGCTTTACTGACAGCGAACATGAACCTCTCCCTGTCGGAACCGAATAGACGAAAATCTCCCATCCGCCGCGATTGTAATCCCAGGAAAACGCGGTCGGCAACGAGGAAGTGGGGCAGGTAGCATGTTGTCAAGGAACCACAGGTGGAGGCGCAGTAAACTTATTGCGATGTCGCGACTGCCCGTTCTTTTTCGAGGCAGCATTTTTTATATTTTTTGCCGCTGCCACAGGGACAGGGATCATTGCGTCCTACTTTTGTTTTCGTTTCGGAGGCTCGAGCGAGACGGGTGGGCTGTTCTGCAGTTGCCGTTTCGCCCTCTTTTCCCTCCTCCGGCTGTTTTTGCAAGCGGCTCCGCAATGCGGCTCGTTCGGCAGGGCTTAATTTCCGACGTCGAATGCCGGAAACGGGGATACGCGGTTTTTCCGGTGGGGCTTCTCGATTCACCTGTATACGGAACCAGAGGGTGACCACATCCCGCTGAATGCTCCGGTACATCTCCTCAAACAGGGTGTAACTCTCCTGCTGGTATTCGATCAACGGATCTTTTTGCCCGTAGGCCCGCAGTCCCACACCTTCCCGCAGGGTATCCATCGTATGCAGATGGTCTTTCCATTTCGATGTCACGGTTTGCAGCATGATGTGCGACATAACATGCTGGGCCAGATCTTCCCCTAAATCCCGGACTTTTACATCGAACGCTTCGCGCGCTAATTCTTTCAAACGGTCCTGGAGGCTCTCGTCCGATCCATCCAGCGCCAGCCATTCCTCGGCCGACGTGCCTTCGGGGGGGTGCAGGCCGAAATGGAATTGAATCGACGCAAGAAGATCTTTCTGTGCGTTTTCCTCTTTTTCCCGTGCTGCCGCATAATTTCCGGCGATGTAATCAATCACCCATTCGCACATCGACCAGAGATCTTTGCTGGGGTCTTCGCCGTTCAGCAGATCTTTGCGCAGCGAGTAAATCACTTCCCGCTGGCGATTCATCACATCGTCGTATTTCAGAATATGCTTCCGGATATCGAAATTGTGTTCCTCGACCTTTTTCTGGGCGGATTCAATGGCGCGGGTTACCATTCGATGCTCAAGGACTTCGCCTTCCTGCATCCCGAACCGCTCGGCAATCCTCTTGATGCGTTCACCGCCGAATATCCGCATCAGGTCGTCCTCAAGGGACAGGAAGAACCGTGAGGAGCCTGGATCCCCCTGGCGGCCTGCGCGGCCCCGGAGCTGATTATCGATACGACGGGCCTCATGTCGCTCTGTGCCCAGGATGTGAAGGCCCCCTAACTCGGCCACTCCTTCGCCCAGTTTGATATCCGTTCCGCGCCCGGCCATGTTTGTTGCAATCGTCACGGCGCTCATCTGGCCCGCTTCTGCCACGATTTCCGCTTCCTTCTCGTGGTGTTTGGCATTCAGCACCTGATGCTTAATGCCCTTGGGTTTGAGCATCTTGGAGATTCGTTCCGATTTCTCGATCGAGGTCGTTCCAACAAGAATCGGCCGTCCCTCGTTGTGAATCTGAACGATTTCCTCAATGATGGCGTTGTATTTTTCGCGTTCTGTCCGATACACCTGGTCCGGATGATTTGTGCGTCGCAGCGGCCGGTTGGTGGGGATAACCACTACATCCAGCCCGTAAATCTCGCGAAACTCCTGTGCCTCTGTGTCCGCCGTTCCGGTCATGCCCGCCAGGATTTCATACATGCGGAAGAAATTCTGGAAGGTGATGGTGGCCAGCGTTTGATTTTCCTGTTTGACTTGGAGTCGTTCTTTTGCTTCCAGGGCCTGGTGGAGGCCATCGCTGTACCGTCGTCCGGGCATGAGGCGGCCGGTGAACTCATCGACGATAATCACCTCGCCATCCTTGACAATGTATTCCTGATCCCGGTGGTAGAGACTATGCGCCACCAGGGCTTGTTTGACATGATGAGGAAGCGTGAGGTTCTCCTCATCGAACATGTTCATCCCCATGAAGTCCTGAACCCGGACAAGCCCATCCTCTGTCAGCATTACCGTGCGCTCTTTTTCATCCACCGTATAGTCGATATCACGCTGGAGGCGGCGCACGGCGCGGTCCACCTTCTCATACAAGGTGGTGGATTCTTCGGAAGGACCTGAGATAATCAGTGGAGTCCGGGCTTCGTCAATCAGGATACTGTCTACTTCATCGACAATTCCATAATACAGCTCGCGCTGGACACAATGCGATTTGTGCATGGCCATATTGTCGCGCAGGTAGTCGAATCCGAGCTCGTTGTTGGTTCCGTAAGTGATGTCGCAGGCGTAGGCTGCCTGACGTTCGTCGAAACTCATGTCGTGCTGGATGACCCCCACGGTCAGGCCGAGCGCCTCGTAGATCGGGCCCATCCACTCCCGGTCACGTCGGGCCAGATAGTCATTCACAGTGACAATATGGACACCCTTGCCTTCAAGGGCACGCAGGTAGGCGGGCAAGGTTGCGACCAGGGTCTTACCCTCGCCGGTTGCCATTTCGGCGATTTTTCCCTCGAACAGCACCATACCCCCTACGAGTTGGACATCGAAATGACGCATATTCAACTGCCGTTTCGCTGTCTCGCGCACCACGGCAAATGCATCCGGCAAAATCTCTCTCAGTTCTTCTCCCTGCTGGAGGCTTGCGCGAAACTTGTCGGTCATCTCGCGCAATTCTGCATCGGTCATTTTTTGGTAATCGGTTTCGCGTGTGTTGATCTCCGCCACCATGGGGGCGTAGCGACGCATGTCCCGTTCCTGCTTGGTCCCGAAGATTTTGCGAAGTATGGTCGATATCAGAGCCATGGCTTATATTCCAGTTATACCGGCGAACTCGTTCATAACGGATTCATTCTATCGGACTTATCAGCCCGATCCTCTCCTGCCCCATTTTAAGGAGGGAAATCATCGGGGCACAGACCCGCCTTTACTTTATCAACACGCATCTCTCCTCACAACAGGCCTTTCAGGCGGATTCGGCAGGAATCACGAATCCGGCGATGATTTCAAGCAGTTCACCGACACCCTGCCGATTAACGGAGGAAAACAGCACCGGCGCGGGATCGTGCGGCGAGAGCAGTTCTACCGCCACTGTGCGGCGCATGTTCTCTCCTGCAAGGCGACTTACCTTGTCGGCTTTGGTTAATACGGTGATCACCGGGCGGGAACTATGCACCAGCCATTCGCGCATCTGGTAATCTAACGGTGTAGGGGGATGTCGGGTATCGATCAGCTGTCCCACCGCGATCAGATTTCGCCGTTTCAGCAGGAAAGACTCGATGGTCTTGCCCCAGCGTTCCTGTTCCATTTTGCTGACACGAGCGTATCCGTAACCCGGCAGGTCAACCAGGCAGAACGTAAAGTCCGGGTTGCGAACCTTGATCTCGAAAAAGTTGATTAAGCGAGTTTTCCCCGGAGTTTTGGAGGTTTTGGCCAGATTTTTGATGTTACACAACGCATTGATTAAACTGGATTTGCCGACATTGGACCGTCCGGTTATCGCGATTTCCAACAGGTCATGGTTCGGGGATTGATTGATTGCGGCGGCGCTGGTCAAGAACTTGGCCGAAACGACAGTGGGGGGTTTTTTGTCCATATCCGTCCCTCCTACGACCAATAAAGAACCTCACGATTCAGCTGAATGCCATAGCAATCATATACCCGCTTTGCCATTTCATCGGCGAGATTATTGACATCCCGCGCGGTGGCCTTTCCGCGATTGACGATAATGTTGGCGTGTTTTTCAAACACTTCCGCATCGCCCACACGCAAGCCCTTTGCCCCAACTTCATCAAGCAGTTTCCCTGCCGGGATTCTCTTTCCTCCCGGTTCGGATGGGGGCAGGTTCTTGAAGAAAGACCCTGCGCTCGGAAGGTCCGAGCCGGGGTGTTTGGAGGCGCGTTCGGATTTAATTTCCCGGATTTTCGCCTGAACCTGCTCCGGAGGAGCGGGCTGAAGACGATGAAACGTTGCGTCGAGGATCAGGTCGCCACGGTCTCTTGTTTTGCTTTCGCGGTATCCGATGCCCAACGCGGAGGGCGCCGTTTCCCGAATGTTTCCATAAACGTCCAGAATGCGCGCTGAATCCAGAAAATCCCCCAGCAGGTTGCCGTATGCTCCTGCACCGCCGGCCAATCCTCCACCCACGGTGCCGGGAATTCCCGCGGCAAAATCCAGTCCCGCCCAGCCTTTTTCAGCCAAAAGCGAGACAAACTCATCCAGCGGGAATCCTCCGCTTACTCGGACAGAGCAGGGTTCTTTCCATTCCACAAAACGGACTTTGTTCAGCAGAACCACTCCCGCCAGTCCCTCATCAGCGACCAACAGATTGCTGCCTCCTCCCATAAACCGGCATGGAGATCCCTTTTTTCGACAATACTCGACCACTTGCAACAGGGAATGCTCATTGTTTGCTTCTGCCAGGATTTCAGCCGGTCCCCCGATACGGAAGGTAGTATATCCCGACAGGTGCACCTCGGGGCGAACAACCAGACCGGGAATTGCGCGAAGATCGGAGAGAAGGGTCATTTTGAGAGAATCGCACTCTTATCCCTCCCCCGAAGATCGGGGGGAAGAATCTGTGCCCGCCAGCAAAAGTCCCGTTATTTCAAGCTGACTTCCAGCGTTCGTTCCTGGTCCGTACACCACAACAAGCGGCTTGGTGGCACGTTTTTAGCCTCGTTAATCGCCACTTCCAGTTGTTTCGCCACGGGTTGAAGGTCTTTGAACACGAAGGTCAGAATCTTGACTGCACCGGTTGTAATGGCCAGAGGACAGGCGATTTCCGTTTTGTCAATCTTCACCACCAGATAACTGGACTGCTTTGGTTCCTCCGGTTCCCGTTCGAGTTTGGAGGCTTTGACGGTAATGCCTTGCTGTTCAAAGGTCGTGGATTGCCCAACCTGGAGTTTCTCGATTTTCTGGGAGATTTCTTTCAGGTCGAATCCTTCTTTCAGAGCGTCCTTGTGCAGGCTCTCGGGGATCGCATTATAGGCCGCTGTTGCCAGACGTACCGGCATGACAGCCAGCGCGCGGATGGGCGAGGCCGATCCGATCTCATCCACGGAGACCTGCAGATAGGGTTCCGAGAAGGCAACCGTACTCCATAAAAAGAGTAATCCGATAGTAGATGAAACCCTGTGGGCGAACCTGCGAAGCAGAGTGGAACTCATCAGACAGTTCTCCGAGATTGAGACATCGGACGGGGATTTTGCGAACACAGCCGGAGCGGTCATGCGCAAGTCCTATTGAATCAATCTATCTGCCGCATTATTCGGAATCAAGCGGCCCTGTGCAGATCTTGCAGCCACCGGACAAATAGGCTATAACCACAAACGTGCGGAAGAAGCGGCAAAACGACCTTCGGATCCGGGGTGTAGTTACTGCTCCCGATATCCGGGGCTTGGTTTTTTCAATCCGCCCGCGCGAAACTGTGGAAAAAATGAGATGGACTCGTGAGCCAAGCCGTTGCCGATCCATGCAAGGATATCCTGGCGGACCTGGGGAAGGACTCGTACACCTTCACCGGGGAGCCGGTTCGAGTGAGTAAAGAAGGCTATCGCAGCCTGATGGAGGATATGGTGCGGGAAGCTCGCCGACTGGCGGGGATTCAGTCCATTTACATGGACGAGATTACTTTCGGGCATTCCATTTCGCAGCTCAAACTTCTTGTTATTTATGACGACACCGCGGACGAATCAAACCTGAAATTTGATGAAGTGATTCGGGTGATTGGAACGCGGAACATCCTGGATGAAAAGTATCTCTCGCTCGATGCCAAGCTGCTGGAGAATCTCAGTAAGATCGACTGTCTGCTTCAGCCTCAATGGGTAATGGGTCGCAAAATCCGTCTCCAGCAACCCGGAACCAGCGAGCTCCGTTTTTTTAACATTTCCCGTGTTTTAGACCTTCTGAGCGCCGGATTTCTTGAGGATTTCCATAATTGGGAAGTGATGCGGGTGGTCCGGACACGGGATGCGCTTTGGCGGCTGAAGCGGTTGCGCCGGCTTCTCGATCTCACCAAGGTGATTCTTCGGAAGGAACACACGCCGCGTTGGGATGCCTGCATGGAGGCCGTTTACCGGATGTGCGACAACTGGTTTGACTTGGGGATAGAGCGGTATCGAATGCTGATGGAATCCATGCGAGAGGGATTTTGTATCATCCTGGACCTGATCCGGGAGCTGGCTGCCTATTTTGAGCGCGCGCAAGTGGTCAATCTGAAAGTGGAACCGGGGGCGCCTTCCCCGCAGGCGCTTCTGGTAACGGAGCGGGCTGTCACGGTTTTTGTGGAGAATTGGGAACCGGCCACGGCGCTTCAACAAATGCTCGATTACCACCGCCAGTTCAATCAGTTCATCACGGTTCTTCCTCTGAGCTTTTCCATGCAGCTTTATGAATACTCCAAGTTGAACTTTGCATTCAGTCGCTATATCAAATCCTGTTTCGGGTCGGAGGGGATCAGCGGCAATATGGAACGTTCGTATATCTCATTTGAGCGCAGCAAGCTGTTGGATCACTATCTTGGTTTCAAGACCCGGCTTGGTCTTCCTCTGGACGACGACGAGATTCTTTTCTATTGCAACATGCGGGAGGGTTCAACACTGGCCAAAGCGGCGAGTGTCATGAGCAGCCAGAAGAATCGCGCCCGTCTCAAGCGGCTTCAGCGCATCTTCCATGGTGAGGAAGATCTTGACGGCGGATTCGGCGGCTGATTCATTGTTCCGATCTTTCGGGCCATATTCCGACCGATCTCCCAGGGCCATGATCTGTTCTGAACCGCGCAGGGCGGTCTTCAGGATTTTATTTTAAGGAATGAATATGAGTCGAATTCAGCTTGGCACGTATGCGTATCGAAACGGCGTTTTGCACGGGGAATCGGTCGATCTGCATGAGATCTCCGACCGATTCGGTACCCCGACTTACGTTTATAGCGCCGGAGCAGTCCGGGAAGCGATTGCGGGTTACCGAAAGGGTCTGGGGACGGTCCCGCATCGGATCTGTTATTCGGTAAAAGCCAATCCGTGTCAGGCGATTCTGCGGATCATGGCGCGGGAGGGTATCGGAGCGGATTTAACCTCTGTGGGGGAGATGAAAGCGGCTCTTCATGCGGGGATACCCGCAGAGCAGATGGTTTTCTCCGGTGTCGGCAAGCGCCGCGATGAAATCGAGGCAGGCATTGAAGCGGGGGTCCTGATGTTCAACCTGGAATCTCCGGCGGAGCTGGAGTGCGTTGATGAGATTGCGCAGCGGCTGGGGAAGCGCGCCGGAATTGCTGTTCGAATCAACCCCAATATTAATCCTCAAACCCACCCGAAGATATCAACCGGTCTGAGCAAAAATAAGTTCGGCATTCCCACCGACCAGGCGATCGATCATTATCGCAGGGCACAGCACATGCCGGGCGTGGAGATTCGCGGAATCGCCTGTCATATCGGCTCCTCGCTGATGGATTCAGGTCCGCTTTTGGAGGCTTGCACTTTAATGCTGGGTCTCCGCAAACAGCTGATCGATGACGGGATTCCGATTCCCTATCTGGATTTGGGGGGTGGCCTCGGGATTCAATATCACGAGGAAGTCCCGGACAGTCCGCAGCGGTATGGCGAACATCTGCGCGAATGCCTGGGCAACTTTGACGGAACGCTGATTCTTGAACCGGGCCGCTCGCTGGTTGGAAATGCGGGAGTTCTGCTTTCCACTGTGCTTTATCGAAAGGTAAATGGAGAGCGAACTTTCGTGATTCTGGATGCGGGAATGAACGATCTGATTCGTCCGGCTATGTACGGCGCAGAGCATGAGATTCTTCCTCTGCGGGCGGATGAAGGTCCGACAGAGGTTGTCGATGTGGTCGGTCCGATCTGCGAAACGAGTGATACGTTCGTTTCGCAGGGAGAACTTCCCCGGCTGGAGCCGGGGGACCGCGTGGCGATCCTGTCCGCCGGTGCGTATGGAATGGCGATGGCCTCGCAGTACAATGGGAGGCCTCGCCCGGCAGAGGTCCTCATTGAAGGAGATCGGTTCCGGCTGGTTCGAAAACGGGAATCGATTGAGGATCTCTGGAGATTGGACATCGAGGAGGAATAGAGAAATGGAGTACCGGAACGCCGAAGATTTGGCCTGGTCCATGGGGGACAGCGGGGCAAAATATGTCATGCGCGGGCCGCATGTCGAATGGGGCATTGTCAAGATGAAACCCGGGCAATCCTCCAAGGACCACGGAAAACATATTCATCATGTTGTGGAAGAAACTTTCTTTTTCTTGCAGGGAACGCCGAGGTTTATCATTGACGGCGTGGAGCATCGTGTCCGGCCCGGCGATGCGTTCCGAGTCGAACCGAACGAGCATCACAATCTCATCAACGACACGGATGAAGATTGCATCGCGGTGTTTATCAAGTATCCCTATTTGCCCGATGACCGAATCCCGGACAATGAAGGCGAATAATCCTATCCTCCAACCGGAGTCTTTTCCGAAAGGGACAAGTTGAATGAATATCAAACCGGCCGACCGACTGAAACATTTTCCTGTATACCTGTTCGATGCGCTGGACCAGCAGAAAGTGGAACAGGAGGCGAAGGGAGTGGATGTGATCGACCTTTCTGTGGGCGATCCGGACCGTCCCACACCGAAATACATTGTCGAGGCTCTGCGGGAGGCGGTCCTGAATCCCGACACCCATCATTATCCTTCTTACAAAGGGCTTCCGGCTTTCCGCAAAGCGGTTGCGCAATGGTATAAGAGCCGGTATGGAGTGGACCTGGACCCGGACACCGAGGTCATGTCCGTCATCGGGAGCAAGGCCGGTATGAGCGGACTGCCGCCGGCGTTGGTTAATCCCGGTGAGACCGTGCTGGTTCCTGATCCGTGTTATCCGGCCTATTTGCCGGGGATTGTCACGGCGGGTGGGGAAGTCCATTTCATGCCGCTATTCGAATCCAACGATTTTCTGCCCGATCTGAATGATGTGCCGGAAGAGGTTCGCAGGCGGGCCAAGTTGATGATTCTGAACTTTCCCAGCAATCCGACAGCCTCAATCTGCACCCTGGATTATTTCAAAGAGGTGGTTGCTTTTGCGCAGAAATATGAGATCATCGTGGCGCATGATGCGCCGTATTCCGAGATGATGTTCGATGGGAACCGTCAGCCTTCTTTCCTGGAGGCTCCGGGGGCCAAAGAGGTAGGGATAGAGTTTCACTCCATGTCGAAGACGTTCAACATGAGCGGCTGGCGGTGCGCTTTCGCGGTGGGGAACGCCGCCGTGATCGGGGCGCTCGGCAAGCTGAAATCCAACCTGGACATGGGGATTTTCGAACCGATCCAATATGCCGCGATTGCGGCTCTTACCGGCAGCATGGATTTTACTCACGAGATGTGCCGGGTGTACCAGAGGCGGCGCGATGTTCTTCTTCAGGGTTTGGCGCGTCTCGGCTGGAAGCCCCGCAAGAATCCGGCGACCTTCTTCGTCTGGACCCCCGTACCGGAACAGGGAACACCATCCGGTGAATTTGCTGCAAAAGCGCTGCAAAAGGCCGGGGTTTTGATTACCCCGGGCGCGGGATTTGGAAAAGGCGGCGAAGGCTATGTCCGTATTGCGCTCACCGTCGAGGAAGACCGAATGTGTGAGGTCGTGGATCGCTTTGAAAAAGCAGGTCTAAAATATGTGTGAAAGGTGCAAAAACCATGAACACCATCCACAAAGTTTGCAAGAGACTCTCGATTCCGTTTTTATTGTTGTTTCTTCTTCAGAGCGCTATGTCTTCTGCACAGAGTGAGATCCCATTTTCCGATGCCCTGGAGAATGCCGCGATTCGTTTGGACGATATCGGTGACATTCTGAACAAAGCGCTGATTATCGGGAACGGTGATATCAACGCCCTGGTTTATTCGAATGATAACAACATCATCCTGAACCTGACCAAAAATGATGTCTGGGATGCTCGCCTGATTACCGAAAATGATCCGCCGATCCCCACGCTTGACCTGATTAAGAAACTGGGAGCTTCGGAAACAGCGTTCCCCATGAAGGATAACAATTCGGACTATGTTCTTCCCGAAGGTCAAACATGGGATAAGGAAGACAGCTATCATTCGAAAGCCTATCCGTGCCCGCGTCAATGCGCCCAAGTTTCCATCGATTCAGGTGGCGGAACTGTCGGGCGAGGTGAGTTGGACTTGCTCCATGGCGTGGCCACTGTATGGCGCTCGGATGAGAAAATCCCTCCTGTGAAGATCCGTGCCCTCGCCGACCGGAATGTATTCCTAATCGAATCTCGCACCGCGCTGTCCTTGAAACCCGTCGAGTCGACGGACATCCCGAAAGCGGACTACAGCAGTCAGGGTGATGTGGCTTGGATTCGGCAGAGCATTCCCGGCGACCCGGATTGGCCGGGGATGGAATTTGCAGTCGCTGCGGGCCGTTCCCCAAAATCCGATCGGCAAGCCGTCGCGATTGTTACGTCGCTGGAATCTTCCGACCCGGTGAAGGCCGCCGTTGATTTGGTCCAGGAAACCCTGCGGGCAAAAACAGAGGAATTGATTCAAAAGCATGAGGCGGAGTGGGAACGATTCTGGTCGCGGAGCGGCCTTGCGCTGGATGACTCCCTTCTGCAGCAAACCTGGTATCGCTCTTTGTATTTCATGCGGTGTGTCGGCAAACCGGGAGTGCAATCGACAGGGTTATTTGCCGGGCTGGTCAACGACACCCCTGCCTGGCATGGGGATTACCATACCAACTACAACATCCAGCAGACCTATTGGGCTGTCTATCCCGCCAATCAGACGGACTTGGCGGAACCGTATGACCGCCTGATATTCGAGTACCTGCCACGGGGAAGATGGCTTTCTCAGAAGGTTTTTTCGCTGGAGGGGGCCTATTATCCCCATGTATTGTTTGCGTATGAGCCGCCGGACCCGACATCGTGCAAAAGCCGAAACGGACGGCAGTACATTCATCATGTCTGGGGAATGACCCTCGGAGTGAACGGATTCAGTGTCCAGCCGCTCTGGTGGCGGTACAAATATGATCCGGACCGGAAGCGACTGGAGAGCAGGGTCTATCCCCCACTGCGTGAAGTTGCCGTTTTTTATGCGGGGTTTATTGAACAATGTGAGGGGGATGAGAAAATCCGATTGGGGCCTTCTGTTTCGCCGGAACACTGGGGATGGACGAAGAAACTCGACCGCAATTACAACTGTGCGTTCGATATCGCCATGATTCGGTACACATTGAATGCGGCGATCGAGGCGGCGGGGATTCTGGGCCGGGATAGCGATCTGGTGAAGCGGTTTCAGCAGGCGCTGAAACGTCTTCCCGATTATCCGACTTATGGCGATCAAGACCCGATAGTCGTCGATGTCGAAGGCGCGCCGCCGATCGAGTACAATATCTCGGTTCCCGCCACGCCGGTTTTTCCATGCGATGTCGTGACTTGGTGGTCTCCCGAACCGGAAAAGGCGCTATTTGCGCGCACCATCGACAAGATGCAGTGGAACGGGAACAACGCTACATTCATGCTGGCGATCTCCCGTGCCCGCCTCAGTATGGGCGGCACGCAGGACTGGCTCAAAACGGAAGTGGAAGCCCGCACCCGTCCAAACGGGACCATGACACTCAACCGAATGGAATCGCGCCAGAAGTTCAATGAATTCGGCCATTATACGGAACAGTTCGGGGCCGGTATGGCAGTTACCGAACTCTTGTTGCAAAGCGTGAACGATATCATCCGGGTGTTCCCGGCTGTCAAGCCGGGATGTGAAGCGCAATTTGAGGACCTGCGGACACAGGGCGGATTTCTGGTGAGCGCGAAGGGTTCTGCTCCCAAAGTGGAGACATTGCAAATTCGGTCACTTTATGGCGGGACATTGCGTCTGCTCAGCCCATGGCCGAAAATTGAGGCTTCCCGCGACGCAGGGGCTTCCTACCAGACGCTCAAAATGGATTCCGCCGGGATTGTTTCCCTTGAAACAGAGGCCGGTCAGACCTGGAGTTTTCGTAACGCTGCCTGAGTTCCGATCGGAGAGAGCAATCGGTTAAATCCGGAGGCAAGTCTGATTTCCAACATACTTCAGAAGAATCTGGAGGCCCTGGCGGTCGGCAATCCAGATGTGGTCGATTGCCTGGAGCATTTGTCTCCTGAGAGGCATTACCGTGTGGAACGGACCGCTTCCGGCTGGCCTGTTCCATCCGATCCCAATCGGGCTGCTGCTTTTGTTTTTCCGGAGAATCCTCTTGAGGAATTCCGGAAGCGGATTCGTGCCCAGAATCCTTCAGGACCCTGTGTTCCGATCCTGTTGGGGTGCGAAGATGGTTATCTGCCTGTGGCGGTGTGCCTGGAATGGGGGGATCGTATCAGCGCCATGCTGCTTATCGAGCCGGACATTGTCCTTTTTCATACTGTCCTGACAGCGCTGGACTTATCGAAGATTCTGGGCAATCCCTCATTCCGTATGGTTTTGGGGGAGGACCTGGATGGGATCGAGAAGGTGGCGCTTTCGATCCTCCCGAACATTGCGGTGACAAAGGCTGTGTTTTTGCAGGAGCAAGACCTCCGAGACCGCTATGCGACATATTTTTCAGCGGCCAGAGAAACTTTGACATCCCTTTTAGCGCGGGGGCAGGCCGAGGCGCGGTTTCTTTCGGAATGGGGCGAGCAAATCCAGGAGAATATCTGGCGCAATGCACGGTTCACATTGACCTGTCCCGACCTGAAACAGTTTGACGGAATGCTTGCGAGGGTTCCCGCTGTGCTGGTTTCCGGCGGTCCTTCCCTGACAAAGGATTTAGAGCAGCTGTCTGAACAATATCCGTTACCGTTGCGGATTGCCGTGGATACCGCCTATCCGGTTCTTCAACGGGCCGGTTTGCGACCGGACATTGTGGCGACATGCGATCCGACACCGCTTAACCGGAGGCATTTCGACGCGGCTGATCCGGACCCGAACTGTATCCTCGTATTCGATCCGGAAACCTGTTTCGAGATACCCCGGACGTGGCCCGGTCCACGGGTCATCTTGAGTCCAGGCGAGTCCCCGACATGTGCCTGGCTTAACAGCATTAAGGGGATTGAGGATGCGCCCAGAAAACCTCTCTCGGTTGCTCATGCTGCCTTGGAGATTGCGTTGGCTTTGGGTTGCGACCCGATTGTGCTGTTGGGGTGTGATTTTGCATACAATCCCCAAGGAGGGGAATCGCATGTTCACGGCGCTGCGCTGGCGCGGCGGCATGACTCTGTAATGGAAAATCAGCAGGAACTGGATTTTATACCCTGCAATCCGATAGACCCCGGTGTTCGCGAACCTCTGGTGTGGTTGCCGGGCAAGTCTGGGGGGCAAGTACCCTCTTCGCAGGTTCTGGCGCTGTTTGCCCGGGAGTTCGCTCGGCGCTTGAGGAATTGCGGCAGGACCGTAATTAACGCCGGTTCCCATGGGGCGCATATCGACGGAACTGAGAATCATAACCTGAGTGAAATCAGGGGATTATTTGGGAGTTCGGTTGTTCGGCGTGAGCGTCTGGCAGATCGATTTCGCATTGAATGCCGGGCGGTCTCGTTTGATATTACAGATTTACTGAAAAAACAGCTGAATGCCCTGGATTATGGCGCATCTCTGGCAGCCGAGGTGATCCGGCAAATTGACAAACTTCCGATTCCACCGGATACAGGCTCTCTGTCTCAAATCGAGTCAATCTTCTGGAAGTTCCATCGGGATCGCGCGATGAAAACCGTGTACGGCCTTTCTTTGTACAAGGCAACTCTTTCGCTGACAAGAGGCCATTTTTCCAGTTCCCCCGGTGACCGCCTGGCGGATCTGAAGGCATTTTTTGAGAGCGTTCTTGTTGCCCGCAAACGTCTCGGCAAAGCCATTTCCGAATCCATTTGTGACTATGGAATGTAAAAGAAATTTGCCCTTTGGGTTCAGGATCATCCCTTCGCCTGCCGATAACCAAAAAAGAGAAGAAGAATTGACGATGTTGAGGGTCCCGGAGCAAATCCCGGTTCGGAGTTTTGAATCGCCCATATATCATGGGTTTTACGTATGTTCCGGGACAGGAGAGGAGGAAGTCCATGTCCTGCAAACCGTCGTGTCCGTTTTTCGAAGGGCACGAATGCCTGATCTGGGAGTCGAAACCGACCCTGTCCGGGTTTCGGATCTGGCTTGCCCAAAATGTGGGGGAGGAGATTGAGAGTAGCGAGACCCTTCTGAATATCTACACCCAGTTCACATTGACCTGTATGCGCTGTACGGGCAATCCCCATCGTCCCAGTTCCTCCCGCATGGTGTCGAAAGTGGATGAGAATCTCCGGCGGATTCGCCGCGCCCGCGATAAATTCCTGTTGGTTTCTTCCGGCAGGTGATGGACTCAACCCCCACCTCACCTCCCCCGAACTTCGGGGGAGGAATTTTGGCTGTGATCTCTTCCGAACTCCCGGGGAGTGATTCTTCCCCCCGAAGTTCGGGGGGAATACAAGGGGGGTTGCGTTCGGGATGGGCGCATTTTGCCCGGGTTTCACGTCGGCTCCAGCTTGGGCTTTCTCACCGGTCACCCCCCGGCTGACCCAATGTCATTATTAATTCGAAGTTCCTTTAACAAAAACGTGTAACTACCTGTCATTACTAGGAATATAGCAGAATGCAGCGTGTCGTTGCCGGGTATTTTGGACAACGTTTCGCAGGCACAACGACGAGAACGGGCGCCGCTTGAGCCGTTGTCGCTTTATTGTCAGGTATCTCACAACTACGCAAAATCGTTCTTCTTACGCGACGGCACAGATCAGCCTCCGGGTATTCAGGATTTCTTTCCGCCGCCGTCGTCCCGCAGTACCGATCCGAACAAATAGAACTCCCTCACCTTCCATTTCTCGCAGAAGGTTTTGTACTGTCCGTGTCGATTCTGAATCCAGAGGGCAAGAGATTATCCAAGAAACTCCTTCCACTCCTTTCTCGTTGCATCTTGCGGATTGGCGACAGTGAAGCCTTCTTCGATTGCCGCTTGACAAAGAGAGTTGTCCGATACGACAAACACAATATCGAGATCATAACCGCTCACCGATTCGCGGGCACGCTCTAAGGCCGCAAGGTGCAGGGCATCGCCCGGTCGCAGAGAATACCTTCGCACAAAATCCGCTGCAGCAAGAACAATGCTGTCAACCATGGATACGAAATGAATGGATTCCCGCGCATCCGTTGCAAAGGTGCGGAGCAATTCTTCTTAGAAGGTCTTCGAAAGTACCCTCTGCCTGGCGAAACGGTCGGAAACGGACGTCATTTCAACAATGGTGAAAAGGCTTGTCAAGAGCCTCTTTGGCAGAGATCCGCAAGATGCGAACAGATCGTAAATATTGTCAGATCCGGGTTCGGACTTATATCTCTTCAACAACGCGGATGTGTCCAGGTAATACAATCGCATGATGCATCATTCCTCGTCGCGCAATTTCCGCAGTTCTCCGCTGAGGCTCTTGTCGCCCAGCTCCTTGTCTAAAGCATCGCGCAGTTCTTGGGGAGAGAGGGTCGCGCCCTTGGAGTATCCGGCCAATTTGTCGAGGCGTTCATGAATGGCTTCGTCGCTCATTCGGTACTGGCCGAGAGCCAGCGCTATATCGGGGGTTTCCAGCGTTGAATGTTTCATTTTTCGTCATCTCTTTCCGTAACCTCCCTATTCTAACACAATCCGTCCATGTTCAACAACTCGATCTTCTTTGCCTACATGGTGTCCGGTGATTCAGCGAACTCCTCACGCACCGGATACCTTCCTCTCTCTTTTGCATATCGCACCAGGTCGATCAGGGTCTGCGGGGGGACACCGGCGTAGGTTTCGCCGCCGACGGCGAGGACATAGCCGCCACCCGGACCGGCGGTTTGCAGCTGGTCATCAACAATGGCTCTTGCACGATCGTTGAACGGTCCGTAGAAATCCCGGTTGTTCAACGCGCCGTAAATCACTACCTTTCCTTTCATGTCTCTGACAGCGGCACGCAAATCCGAGAACCCGCCGATGTCCATGGCATCGAGCCGGATAATCTCGGAGTATGTTTTGAAATGCTGGTCGTTGGGACCATCCGCGTGAAGGTGGCGGTATTGTGTGCCGTAACGTTCATACAGCGCCAGGTTGTACGGCAGGACCATTTTCCGGTAGAGGTCATCGGAAATGGCGCAGGAATTATCATCACACAGCCCCAGGCGGACGGTTTTTGTGCCCAGCCGTTCATCCTGCCAATCGGTCAGGCGGCAATAGAAATCGAATAATTTTTTGAGCAACAGATCGGCGGTCTGTGGATCCTCTATCATCAACACATAAAAATCTGCCGGGTCCATAATCGCGCACGCGGCAGACAGAGGCGGATGGATTCCCGCGCAGGCCTGATCCACCGGCACACCGATGTCTTTTTTCTCCGCAATGGTTCGGAATTTCTCAAATCGGCGGTAGAACCAATCGATGCGCGGGTTGGTCGCCGGATCAGGGGGAGTCCATTTGCGAATGTCCTCCGGGGTCTTGAGCGGACGGATAATCCACGGCGAGGTCCCCGGCGGGAACACCAGATCCAAGTCGAAAGCAATCGCCTCCCCGACCGGACCGAGATCCATACACAGGCTCGCTACCGGACGGTCATCCTGCAACTCTTCGAGACGCCATTTCAAGCCACGCGATTGAACATCTACTTGTGTTTCCAGATCGGTATAGTAGTCGCGGATGTCTACTCCGAACATGGAGCAGTAAAACGAACCGGCCTCGGTAATCTGTACCGGTACACGATCCGCCTCCTCGAAACGGGAGACTGTCTCGACTCGACGACGGGATTCGTTTAAGCGTTGTTCATGCTTGCATAGATCAATTAGAGCCATGGATGTCTATTCACTCCTGTTTCTGCACAGGTGTTCGCGGCGGGCGAGGGGGTAATGTTTCGGAGATCCGCAGGTGTTCTCCCGGTTTCAGGTTATATCGCCGCTGCACAGACAGGTAGTCCCGGCTTTGCGGGATGAGTACAATTCGCGCGCGGCCGGACCGGATATTCTGCATTGTCAGCGGGGTAAATCCAATCGGCAAGCCCCGGACATACACCTCTGCCGACACCGGCTGTGTTTCACATTCCAGTGTGACATATCCCCGTCCGACGAGAAGATCCGCGTTGTCGATAATGAGCGGAATGCTGATAGTCAGATGAGCCAGTATCATAAATGTCAGGTAAACCTGGCCTCGTTTCCATAAAATCAGTACACCATATCCCACAAGAAGATTGAAAGGAATTGCTATTGTGGTAAACAGGTCCCAGTCTCGAATCCGCAACTGCGGATAGAAAAGGATTCCCCAGATTAGCCCACACACAGAGAGAACAATCAGAAAAACCAGCCAACCGTTTTTCAGGCATTCTTTACCGAATGAGATCAAGACGAGCAAACCGACCGGAATAGCAAACGGCGCCAGCCACCAAAGGAAAGTCAATTTATCCTTCAAGTGGTCACGTGACCAGAACGTATACAGGAATGAACCGTGATCGTACGGCTCACCGGCGGGGGCGATGTGGTGAAGGATCGGTTCGGCGTAGAATCCCAACGCTGTTCGGATTGAGAAGTAGAGAAGCCAGGGTGAGAGCGCCAGAAGCCATGGCCCCATTCCCTGTCGCCATTCCCGAATCTTCGCCGGGGCCTTTCCCCAAACGATCCAGAGGATGGCACAGACCGACAGGAAAGCGATGAACTGCTCTCTGTAACGGTGAAACGGCGCCGCACAGACGAAGAGGCCGAGACTGAGAAGACAATGAAACACGACAAGCGGCCGGTTTTTCGATTCACGCACTTGTCGGAAACATTCCAGGGCCAGGATGCCGGGGAAGTAGAACACCGCGCTGGAATGAAGCGCGGTCGCCAGCACCAGCAAGAAACTCGGCCAGAAGATGGAAAATGTTCCGTTTAGATACAACCAGCCTGAGAGAATAAAAATCATCATGAAGGTGCAGGTCCAGGGATAGAACTCAATGTGTCCGCAGAAGACCTGAAGAACCATGGAGGAACAACAGAACGCTGTCAGAAGAACCCGGTTGATTGTTCGCGAGAAAAGACGTCGCGCAAGCAGAACGGTCGCCCACAAGTAGACGACACCCGCCATGCAGGAAGAAAGCGCGATGATATCCTCTACCCAGAGATTCGTGATCGGGCGCAGAATCCGAAAGAGGTATCGGTATTCCAGGTGCGAAAGCGGACAACGCGATAAGGTAATTGCGAAGGTGCTTTGCCCGACGGTTTGTTTGCAGCAAAACTCCCCGTCGCCGTTCCAGAGATTCCAGGAGCGCAGTTGCCACAGTACCCAGAACGCGGCAAGCGAGAGCGCCAGAGACAGGAGAACAGTCCAGGGCCGGGGCTGCTCACGAACCGCCCTGTCATTTCTATGTGTCCCAAAAAGCCTCATGCTTTCCAGGGAACCTTTTCGAGATAGCGTCGCTTTTCATCCAGGTGGAAAATGCGTCGTGCATTTCCGCACAGGATCGGTTCCACCAGGTCCAGCGCCCGTTTCCGGTCCAGCCAGCCCTCATCGCACAGCTGACCCAGCGCGCAGATCACTCCTGTACGAGCGATTGCCGCATGACCGACCACCGGCTCGACCGGAATGTAGTCGCCGCCAAATGTCAGGACTTTATTTGCCGGCGCCGCTCCCAGGTAGGATTTCAGGAAGTTCGTGCTCGCAGACGGGCTGACAATCCAGGCCCAGCACATGTCGATGTGAGCGTTCGGATAATGCTTGGCGACGCTGATCATCTCCTCGTAGAAGGGATAGCCGATGTGCATGAAAATGAATGTGGTTTCCGGCGCGATTCGGCAGAGATCTACGGCGGAATCGGGATTTTTCATCAGGCGTGAGAGCGGCATTCTTCCGCCGTGCCCGGCGTAATACCCGGTGTGGAGTTTCACGGGCAGGTTGCAGGCGGTCGCTTTTCGGACGGCATACCAGAAAAGGTGATCTTCCATGGGTTTGCTTTCCTCCCTGGAGAGTTTCTCGCCGTTCAGGATACGCTTGAAAATGGGTTCTGCCTGTTCGGCGGGCACATCCGCATAGTCGATGTCGCGCCCGTAGGCGGCCTGAGATTTGACCGCAACGGCGTACTTGGCATACTTGTCAAACCACCAGTCAATGACTTTGTGCCAGTCGGACAGGTCGTTTACGTCGATTCCGGCGGGGCCGCTGAGGTTGCCGATTTCCGGTCCGATGTGCATTCCGAGAAAGCTGATATCCTGCATCAGCAGAAGTGGCTGATCGGACTCCTGGAACGCGCTCCCTTCCAGAGAGTTTACCTGGCAGGAATCCAGGTTCGCCGTTTCGACAAGGACTTTTTTATAGAATCCGGGCCGGATGAGTTGCTCGTACGCGCTTTGGATTTTGCTCACCGTCTCGGCGGACAGCTCATCCACGTCATAAAGTCGCTGGAAGGCAATGGAGACCGCCTGACCATAGCCGGTGTTTCGGACTGCGGGCCAATAGGGTTCCAGGATGTTCCATTTGGCAATCGGATCGGTCTCGGCAGACTTGAATCGGTTCATTTCCTGTTCGGTCATTCCCGCGCAGAACAGGTCGGAGTCAAGATAGTGGCTGAGCAGAAAAGACCAGTCATTAGCCTGGATGCGAGAACTTTTCCCGTTGAGACGAGTTTTCTCTTCGAGAAGATGCTCATGTGTATCGACAAACGGAGTCTGAACGACTTTCCGGGCGATCTCGGACCAGGTATTTGTGGATCCGAACGGGATGGGAGAAGCCGCTCCCGTGCCGGTTGCCCCCAACACCGCTGCCGCTCCGAAAAGACCGGCTCCCTTGATTGTTGCGCGCCTGCTAATTTCCTGCCTGCCTGTCTCCATCATGTTTCTCCAGGGATGAGTTTTCTTGCGCCATGAGCATAGCCCGAACTCCATCCGTCTGTCGAGCGTCAGACCCCCCGATATCGAAGGTTCCTGCGCCTTCACCTGGACCGGCAACGAATAGTCTGGCACGATCCGTCCGCAGCCCAATGCCGAGATCGCTGTCAAGAAGGTTGCAGATAATATGATTTACAATGCGACGGTCACGATCCACCGGTCTCCGGTGACCATGCCGAGAAACGCGAATGCCGCCCGGTCGGTAACATGGCCGGCGGAGGCTGTTTCCCCGACTGCCGGCGTGGTGTGATGGACGGAGACCAATAGACAAAGATTCTGCTGTCAGGAGGACAGATAATGTGCCCGATTTTGTTTGCCGGTGTGTTTGTGTTGTCCACTCTGGGGGCGCAGGAATTAAATCCATTGCTGATACTGAATCCGCCGGGGAATCAGGAACCGATTACCACGGTGGGTCAGTGGGAACAGAAACGGGCGGCGATTCGGGCGATTCTTGATGATTTTCTCGGTCCGTTTCCCGAAAAGGTTTGTCCCCTCGATGCCGAGGTGGAAGGCGAAGAGGACATGGGAACCTATCGCCGTATCCGAGTGACCTATAACACACTCCCGACCGAGCGGGTTCCCGCGTATTTGCTTATTCCCAAAGAGATTCAGGGAACGGCTCCGTCGGTTGTGGCGCTGCATCAAACGGTCACGGAAGGAAAGGGGGAGGTTGTTGGACTCACCGGAAATGAATCCATGTCGATCGGACTTCACCTGGTGGAGCGCGGGTATGTGGTGTTAGCGCCGGACGGAATCACGGCAGGGGAACGGATCGGGCAGGGATTGGAGGCCTTTGACACAAAGGAGATTTACAAGAAATACCCGGATTGGAATGCGTTGGGAATTATGGTATGGGAATCCATGCGGGCCGTCGATTATCTCTGCACGCGCCCGGAGTGCGACCGAGAACATATCGGGGTAATCGGGCATTCCCATGGCGGATATGGGAGCGTTTACCTGGCGGCATACGATTCACGCATTCGGTGTGCTGTTTCCAGCTGTGGAGCGCTTCCCATCCGGGATGATCCGAATCCGTTTCGCTGGGCACGTGAAAAATGGTTTGTTTTTGTACCGCGTCTGCGGCCCTTTCTCAAAGACGGCAAAATACCGTTCGATTTCGACGAGGTGATTTCGTTGATCGCGCCCCGGCCGTTTCTCAACTGCTCCGCGTACAATGACGAGATTTTCCCGAATTCGAAAAGTGTTGTGCCGTGCATGGATCGGGTCCGCGAAGTGTATGAAAAGATATACAGCGCAGGGAATTGTGTGGATAACATTATGCACAATTCCGGCCACGGATTTCCCGATCCGGTTCGGCAACGCGCTTATGAGTGGATGGATTTTCACCTGAAAGGCGATACCCGGAAATAAACTATCCGTTTTGGGTTCGACTCGAATGCGATATTTCTGGAAATGTTTGATCTGTGCAACGGCATGGCTTATGCTTGCAAACTCGGTCTCGGCCCAGGGGGTGGTTTTCAATCGCTGGAAGCCGGAAGAGAACATTGTCGTGTTCGAGTCGAATGCGCCGGCGGAGTTGCTGATTGCCCGGACACGATCCGTTAATGGAATTCTGAAAATGCCGAGTCAGCTGATTTCGGCTGCATCGGGCGAAGTGGTGGTCCAGACAGGCTCGTTTCGGTCCGGGGTCACTGTTCGGGATGAGACCATCCGGTCGCCGGAGTGGTTGAACGCAGAGTATCACCCGCTGGCGCGTCTGACGATCAACCGATTGATATCCGATGAAACTGTGTTTGGGGTGTCTCGTGAGGTGGAAGCGGTAGCGAAGGGAGTACTTGAAATCCGTGGGATCACCCATGAAATCTCGGTTGCTGCAACCCTTTGTTACATGCCTCCGCACTATCTGGGAGATGCCGATGCGCGGCTGCGAATCGACAGCGAGTTCGAGATCGATATAAGAGATTTCGGGATGGTCATTCCACCGCATTGGATGGCCCGGATCAGTCCCACGCCGGTCATTACCACACATCTTTTAGCGCGTGGAAGCATTGTTTCGCCGGACTCGCCTCTCTGGAGTTACCGGATTCCATCTCCATCGGTTCGTTCTGGGACAATGGAATCAGCCACCGTCGAGTCGGCGACGCCTGATATGACGACAGGTTCTTCCGATTCGGAATCGCTGTGACGGGTCATTCCGGCTCCCGCTGATCTCGGGCATCGCCTCCGGAGAAGGTTCTCCGCAAAAACTCGGTCACGGTCGTATCGGCCTGGTTTTCGCCGAGATATTTCATCCGTTTTCTGTGGTCGATTGCCGAGAGAAGGAGTGAGTCATCCCCTCCCGGCGGGATCTGATCGCCGAATTTCGCGATGGCATCCAGGATTTCGGAGAGTCGAATGGTAGACGGGTCTCGCCCCGGCACGATGGATTGTTCCGAATCTGCAAGGACCAGGAGAATCTCTTTTTGCAGCAAAGGTCGCAGAACCTCCATGGTAACCGAATCGCGCAACCGAAGGGCATCGCTGAACCGTTTAACATTCCAGCGAGGAGAATTCCTGTAGTAGGATTCGGCGACACGGGCGGTCATCCACAACGCGATGGATTCGCGATCTCTCATGGAGAGGTTGACATCGAGGAATTCCCGTGACAGTCGCTTGTAATTCTCCAGGCAGAAGGTTGCCTCTGCGCAAAACAGAAGAATCAGCCAGCTCAGATAAATCCACACCAGAAAGATGGGGAGAGCCGATAAGGTTCCATACAGGGCGCTGTAGTTTGCGACGCCGACCTGAAACTTCACGTAGACCCATTGCGAAAACTGCCAAAGCGTTCCCCCAAGAAATCCGCCGGCCAGGGCATACCGCAACTTGACGCGCGTATTCGGTAAAAAGATGTAAACGAATGTGAAGGCCAGAGAAGCGGCAATCAGCGCCAGAATCGGCTGGCTGATATTTGTGATACTTGCCGGGATCTCCACATTGAAGAATTCGTTTTTCACAACGCGGCCGACCACTTCCCTGCTCTGCTGGAGGGAGAAGTAAATCAGCAGAGGGCCGAGCATAAGCACACTCAGGTAGTCGCTGAATCGCCGCCAGATTGATCGACCATGACTGACTCCCCAGATCCGGTTGAACGCTTCCTCCGCGCTTCCGATCGCCAGGAAAGCCGTGAGAAGAGATCCCAAAACACCAAATACTCCCAGGGCCTTGAAGTCGATATTCTGCACCCTTTCCTGTATGAATCCAGCGGCCTCCTGGATGGATTCGCTGAAACCGTTCCGGATAACAGTCCCGGCGGATTCACCGGCGCTGCTTTCCGCTGCCGGGCCCAAACTGATCAGTTTCTGAATCAACTGGTCTGTGTTATCCAAGCCGAAACCACGCGACGCGGCGAACATGATGGCCAGAATCGGCACAATGGCAAGGAGAGAGATATAGGTGAGAGCGGAGGCTCGCATGAGACAATCGTCCCGATTGAACTCCCTGAATACGAGGACAATAAACCGCAAGAATGCCCGAATGCCCGGTTTGACCGGCGCCGGGCTTTCATCCTCCCAAAGGCCACGCCGAAGAAAGGATCGTGTTCGCTGCCACCATTCACCGAAAGCCTGGAGATGCTCCTGGAGAGTCATGATCCGATTCTCCTTTCAACGGTCATTGTGTTCCATTCGCAGTTGATTCACAAGGCGATGTGCCGCCCGAATCGGTTCCGGAAGACGGAATATCGAGGTGACCCGAAGGATCAGTTCCGATGCGTGGCGGAAGTCGATCCGGTGGCCGGGGCTGATAAACAGAGGTTTTATCCCGTCTTGTGTCCGAAGCACCTCCCCGATTTTTTTGTTATTGAGGACGAGATCGGACCGACTTCCCCGTTCCGTGTCCGGTTGCTCGAACTCGCCTGTCAATCGCGTTTTTGCGCATCCGACGGTGACGGCGCCGGTTGCCACACCGAAATGTGAGGCCAGTCCCATCCCGCGCGGGTGAGCAAATCCCTGTGCGTCGCAAATCACTGCATCGGGTTTCTCTTCCAGATTTTGCCAGCATTCCAGCAGGAGGGGCAGTTCCCGGAAGGACAAAAGTCCGGGGATATACGGGAACTCCAGAGGTCCCACAGCGGTCTGCCGGGCCAGGTATTTCAAATCTGGGAACGAAAGGACAACAATGGCGGCATATCCCGTTTTTCCGTGCTTTCGGCAAGAGACATCGCAGCCTGCCACGGTTCGGATTTTTTTCCATGCAGGCAGCTGATTTTTCAGCGAGACCAATCCGGCCAGTTGTTCCTGCAAGGTGACCAACGGTTTTGTGTCGATGGGGGACATGGCCTGTTTTCCGCTTCGGGAAGCCGGTCAGGGATCAGTCCGCCGCGCATCGGTCGAGCGGCATGGCAACGCGACTCTCTTGCCCGATGCTGCCGGCCGGAAAGCGGCAAAAACCATCTCAAAGACCGACCTGCCATCCTCGCCGGTCTCGCAGGCGCCGTGATGATCGATGTCAAGACTGTCCATTTACATCAGACCGGCCTGATCGGAATCATAGAATAAAAACAGGCCGGAAACTATCCGGCCTGTCGGGGAAACAAAAGATAAAAGGGGTCGCGAATCAGCGTTTGGAGAACTGGAAGCGTTTACGTGCGCCGGGGCGACCGTACTTTTTGCGTTCGACCACGCGGGCATCGCGAGTGAGATACCCGGCCTTCTTGAGAGGTCTGCGCAGCTTCGGGTCCAATTCCGAGAGGGCACGGGCAATCCCCAGCCGGATTGCTCCAGCCTGGCCGGACAAGCCTCCTCCATGGAGGCGGACGACGACATCCAGTTTCCCTTTCTGCTGTGTCAATTCAAGCGGTTGGCTGATGACGACCTCATGGATTGGGCGGGTGAAATAGTCCTTGAGAGCGCGTCCGTTGCAAGTGATCTCACCGGAACCGGGTTTTAAATAAACCCGAGCGACGGAAGATTTGCGGCGTCCGGTTGCATAAGCGATATACGTTCCACGAACATCAGACATTCTGGTTTCCTCTCCCTATCGGGTCAGTTCGAAGGATTGGGGATTCTGGGCCTGGTGAGGATGGCCCGGTCCGGCATACACACGGAGTTTGCGCAAGAGTTTCTTGCCGAGACGGTTTCTCGGCAGCATTCCCTGGACCGCAAAGATAATCACCCGTTCCGGGTGCTTTCGAAGCATCTCCTCGTAAGGAGTTCTTCGGAGTCCGCTGGGATAATTGCTGTGGTGATAATAGATTTTCTGTTGCGGTTTTCTTCCGGAAAGAACCACTTTGTCTGCGTTGACGACAACCACGTGATCGCCGCAGTCCAGGAACGGGGTGAAAGTGGGTTTGTGTTTGCCGCGCAATATCTGGGCTACCTGGCTGGCCAATCGACCGAGCACCTGTCCGTCGGCATCCACCAGATACCAGGAATCAGGGGTTTCCAGATCGGCTTTCTTGGGTACATAGGATTTTTGTTTCATGATCTTCCCGTTGTTCAGGGTCGGAATGATCCGACGTTCCATTGGTCCGGCGCGGGACAGAAAAATCCCCCAACCGGATAAGAAAAGTATTCTAGCCAGGAATGTCCCAACAATTCAAGACTGGTAAACGGTTTTGCTCGGTCCCTGCGGTAGCCCCCGCTCCGGCAACCGTCACAAGCCGGTCTGTTGACCGAATCACAGCCTGGGGATAAAGTGAACTGTCGGTGACAGGCTGGGAGCCTGTGCCAATCCAATTTTCCCTTGAAATGACATTATGAACGAAACAACGGCGACGATATCGGACTACGATCTGCTCCAGGAGATTCATCAACGACGGGACCTGCTGATTACGGAGATCTGCAAACAGATAGTGGGGCAGGCTCATGTGATCGAAGAACTGCTCATCAGCCTGTTTGCCGGGGGCCATGTGCTGCTGGTGGGTGTGCCGGGATTGGCCAAGACAACGCTGATTCAGACCCTGGCGAGAATCCTGGATCTTTCTTTCAAGCGAATTCAGTTCACGCCGGACCTGATGCCGTCCGATATCACGGGCACGGAGGTGCTGGAGGAGAATCGAAGCACCGGGGAACGTCAGTTTCGTTTCATCCCGGGACCGCTGTTTGCAAATATCGTGCTGGCGGATGAGATCAATCGAACTCCGCCGAAGACACAGGCGGCTCTCCTGGAGGCCATGCAGGAGTACCGGGTGACAGCCGGGGGGATTAATCACAACCTCCAGCGGCCGTTTTTCGTGCTGGCTACCCAGAATCCCATTGAACAGGAAGGAACCTATCCCCTGCCGGAAGCCCAGCTGGACCGCTTCATGTTTCAGGTGAATATCGACTATCCGTCTGAACAGGAAGAGGTTATGATCGTGCAGAATACGACCTCGGCTTACATGGCGCAACCGCAGATTGTCATGACTGGGGAAGAGGTTTTGCGGGTTCAGGATCTGATCCGAAAAGTTCCGGCCTCGGAGGATGTGATCTCTTACGCGGTGCGTTTTGTTTCGGCGACAAGACCCAGCCGAACGGATGGCGCATCGAAGCGGCCGGAAAGCGTGAATCAGTATGTTTCCTGGGGGGCGGGGCCAAGGGCCTCGCAATACCTGGTTCTGGGCGGCAAAGTGCGCGCTGTTCTGGACGGACGAACGTGCCTGTCCAAGGAAGATATCCGATCCGTGGCTGAGCCGGTTTTGCGCCACCGGATCATTTTGAATTTCCGGGCTGAGGCTGACCGGATCGACGTGCATCGGGTGATCCGGGATGTGAAAGAATGGGTGAAAGAATAACACACGAACGGCGGTAATGTCCCGTATCCTTGCCAAGCCGCTGTGGATGGACGATGAATCCGCTGCCTTCGCCGGATCAATGGGAGGTTCTGGAGAGACGGAAAGCGATGCTGATCCCGTCTGCTGTTGGATTTTTCTTTCTTCTGGGGTTGATTCTTCTGTTTGTTTCCGGTTATCCGCTGATCGGCGATCTGGCTCTGATCGCAGGTCTTGTTATTGCGCTTCATGCGCTATGGGTAGTGACTCGTGGAAATCCGAGCCGTCGCGCCCTTCTCATCCCGGTTTTCGGTGCGCTGATTCTTGCGGTGGTTTCGGCGGGAATCTATGCTGTCCCACGCAGTTTTTTCCTATCGAAATTCGGTGAATCGACAGGCGGTTTTCTCGCCGAATTTATGCCGATTGTCGGGATTTTACTCGCGTGCCTGTTGTTTCTGTCGAACATCTTCATGCTTGTTTCCCGGTGTACCCGAACCGAGGGTGAATTGTCCACTATGAAGGAGCAACTCGGTGGTCATCGCGACCGCGGCAAGGTGATGGAAGCGGCGTACCGGAGCATTATCAACTCTTGCCCTGTCCCCACCATTTCGGTGGACATGAGCCAATATGTGACAGGCGCGAATGCGGCATGGTCCAAGTTCCTGGGATATACCATTTCGGAGGCGCTGGGCCGTCCGATCGGGTTTTTCCTCGAGGAGCCGAACATTCCCGGATCGAGCCGTTTATTCGGAACGGATGGTTCGCCTGCAAGATTGGACACCCAAGTTCGGGCAAAAGACGGTGCATTGTATCCGGTTCGGTTAACCGTAGTTCCGATTGACATGAATGGGGAGAGCCACGGATTTCACTGTTTCTTTGAGGATGCCACCCATCTTTTTGCCTTGGAGAGGCAGATTTTACTGTTGCAGCGCGCACAAGCGCTCCGGTATCTGGCGGACCACGCGGCGAAGACAATCACAGCCGCCACGCGGGGCGTCCGGACCATGGTTCGATGGGTGCAGGGGGAGCGGATCACAGCGGAAGAAGCCAACCGGGCGACCACATCCATCAAGACGGCTCTTCGCCAATCCGGAATGCTGGCGGACGATCTGCGTCTGTTCTATAGATCATTGTTGGAAGAGACGGACACCGCGAATTTGAACGTTGTGGTGAAACGTGTGACCGATTTTATGCGTCGCCTTGATGTACCCGGGATTACGGTGGAGGAATCCTGTTCGTCGGAGGATCTTCCGGCGTCGGTCCAGACCGCGGAAATCGAACAAGTCCTGATCAATCTGTGTATCAACTCACTGGAGGCTATGCCGCAGGGTGGAGTGTTACGAATTGCGACAGAGCGGTTAAGAACGCGCGATCATTTTCAGCCTGCGATGGTGGCGATTACGATTACGGACACGGGAAAAGGTGTCGATTCCCGGATTGCGCGGGGTGAATATAATATTTTCCAGATGCCGGAGTTCAAGCCGGGGCAGGTAGGTTTGGGGCTGCTGGTGTCGCATCGGGTAATTCGTCGTCATGGAGGAAAACTGTCCCTGAATGTCCTCAGCCCCCATGGAACCCGTGCCGAAATTCTTCTTCCGCTGCAGGAAGAATCCAAAGTCGGCAAGGTCCCGGTTCCGGAACCTCGGCCACGTCGCATGGCTTCTACGGTGTAAATGGGAGTGGTGAACAGCTTCAGTTCGGCTTTCGCTGAAAATTTAGTGGAATATTTTCCATGGATCCTATCGACAGACGGATTTCAGTTGTGCTAGACTGCGTTGGAAAGTTGTGATGTTCTTCCTATCGACAGGGAATTGCAGGAGAGCGATGAAGAAATCAATGGCGTCACCGGTCACTCCAATCAAAACGGCCTTTCAATCGGGCGAGATCATTGAATTGATCCACCGATTGGATGGAATTAAGATCGACCCGGTTCGTCTCCACTATTACGAGAAAACCGGACTTATCAAAGCGAGCATTCGTCCTGCGCAGGGCTGCGGACGACATAAGCTCTATTCTTTCAGTGATTTAATACTGCTTCGGTGGTTCTTGCAGTTACGCAAGCAGGGTCTGTCCATGCAGCGTGTGCGCAAAGGAATTGCGTATCTTCGAAAGAACATGCCCAAGCACTTGGACGAGCCGCTCGAGCATAATCTGTTCTTTGTGACGGATGGCTGCGACCTTTTTATGCTTGGGGATGACCAGGAGGCGATCTCGCTTGTGACCAGCCCCGGTCAGCAGTATTTCGGGGTGGTGGTGTTCGATTTTAAGAAGATGATCGATAACACCCTTCAGGCGATCACTGAGGAAGCGGCCTGATTTTCCCGCTTATCCGGTCAGCATTGCGGCTGCAAACGAGACGACGGACTGTGTCTGTGGATTCACCGTTTGTTGATAGCGAAGAATAGTTCCTTTCAGGGCCTTTGTGGTTTTGAGAAGGACGTAAATGGGGGTGAATCCGCATATATGGCGCTCATCCGACTCGGATGCGATGGTTTGATAGAATCCTTCGGGGTCGATCCGTTCCACGAACTCCAGGGTTGCCCGATCCCGCTTTTCCAGGTGAGCCAGGAATGCCGGTGTCATACGTTCGGTTCCACCGAACTGTGGCCCGACATGAGCCAGGTCAACTCCGGCCATGACACAGACTGTTCCATCAGACTCAGCAATTGTATCGACCAGAGCCTCGCAGAATTCGTGTGTTTCCGGATCGTTCTCAGGCGAGATTCCCCGCTGAATACAGTGCAGAAGCCCGCCGCACAGGATCGGCACAATTCTCAGCGGGCGATTTGGCGGGAGAATATGGCGGAGCCAAACTGCCTGGAACTCGATCGAATGCTCATCGCGGTGCGCATATTCTTGCTCAAGGGCATTGGAGGACAGCCTGGAGGAAAGGCGGTCCACAAAATCCCGGTCGGTTTCCGCGGGGCCTAGCGGGGTCTCATAGTTTTTGCGGGTGAGCGCGAATCCATGGTCCAGCCCGCGATGGCAGGTTCCCAGAATGACAAAGAGATCGACCTTTTCGACCCAGGAACGAAATGCGCCATAAGCGGCCGCATAGGTTTCTTTCCCCCTGCTGAAATCGATATGGGGAGCGATAAGGCCGAGCGGGGGTCTATCCAAATGAGGGACCAGAGACGGGGCTTCGGAGTCATTCAGGGTTTTTTCCAACGTGGCGGCGAGTTCTTCCGGGTCGGCGGGATAAGAGATACCAGCATAACGGGGTGGGCGCACCGGCTCCTGGAGGAACTCGTTTCTTACTGCGTTCATCCGATGCAGGAACCGCTCATTTTCAAGCAGATAGGCTTCATCGAGCTGCGATACCAATCCATCTACGACATTGCGAAACAGAATCTGTCCTGTATGTCGAGCAAAATCGGCCTGGATGTCGAGGATATCCCTGGTTCCGTCCATTAGAGACATCAGGAAGAAAGTCGCCGGATTGATAATCATGGCATGTTCATTTAATTTTAGCGGGTCCTGAATACAGGCCATTTGTTGTCCCTGGATTTCTACAGGAGATACTTCCAGGTATCGCACCTTCGGATGGTCTTTGTCGGTGAACTCCATTTGGTCCATGATTTGGATCCGTCCTTTCCGTCGGTACCTTCTTCCTTCTGTCCCAGGGAGGAAAGCGCAAATCGGGACAGCGGTTCGATGAAAGTCACCCGGTGAAACGATAGATGTGTTTCGGATGGTTCGGCAGGGACCTTCCACAGATAGAATTTGCCCGGATAATAACTGAACGTATTTTCGGGTTATGCTATAATCAGACGGTTAATGAGTATGGCACAGCGACGGTCACCCATCGTGGCAATTGACGGGCCTGTGGGTTCCGGGAAGAGTACTGTTGCGCGTCTTTTGGCGGAGCGTTTGGGATATTTGTATATCGATACGGGGGCCATGTACCGCGCGGCGGCCTGGAAAGCGCTTCGGGAGGGTTTGGACCTGGAGGACCGAGAGGCGGTAGGGGCTATGATGGAACGGACTCGAATCGAGTTGGAGCGGGCGGGTTCGACGGTCTGTGTTCGTTGTGACGGCAAAGATATCAGCGCGGAGATACGTTTGCCGGAAGTGAGTCGAGCGACGTCGGCGATTGCGGACAATCCGCGTGTTCGTTCCCGCCTTGTGGAAATGCAGCGGGAAATGGGCCGGCAGGGCGGTGTGGTAATGGAAGGACGGGATATTGGGACGGTGGTGTTTCCGGATGCGGAGGTGAAGGTGTACCTGGATGCCACGGCGGAAGAACGCGCGCGCCGTCGAACGGAGGAGTTACAGGCATCCGGTGTGGCGGTTTCTTATGACGAGACTTTGCGGGATTTGCTGGAACGGGACCGACGGGACCGAACTCGAGATGTGGGGGCTTTGCGAATGGCGGAAGGGGCGACGGTGATCGATTCGTCGGGGATGTCTGCGGAACAGGTAGTAGACCGAATTGAAAGCCTTGTACGCCGCTTGCAAGTTGAGGAACGGTCTGATAGGATTTAGCGATTTATGCCGTGTTCTATGACAAGGTTTTATCGAGTCAACAAAATTCTGATTGGAGGCGCATTTCGGCTATATTTCAGATTAGGCGTTAGTGGGCAGGAAGGGATCCCTGAAGAAGGTCCTTGCATCCTGGCGTCCAACCACTGCAGTTACCTGGACCCGATTGCAGTGGGAACCGCTTCTCCACGTCCTATTCATCCTTTGGCGAAGGAGGAGCTGTGGAGAGTGCCGCTGCTGAGCTGGTGGCTGAAGCGGATTGGGGTGATTCCCATCCGAAGGGGACAAGGAGATGCAGGATCTCTCAGGGCAGCGTTGGAGGCGTTAGGCCACGGTGAGACCATATTGGTCTTCCCGGAGGGAACACGCAGTCGAGACGGAAACATAGGACCGTTGAAGTCCGGAGTCGGTTTTTTGGCGTGCCGAAGCCGGGCGACGATCATCCCGACGTACATTTCGGGAACCTTTCACGCTCTCCCTCGAACCGGCATTTTCCCGCGCCCCGTAAAAATCAGTGTTCATTTCGGCTCCCCCGTGGGGCTGGACCTCATCCGGGAGGGGCCGAGGGAACGCGAGACATACGAAGAGATAACCAGACGCCTGGAGGAAGCCCTTCATGCGCTGGAAAAAAAAGCAAATCAAAGTAAGGGCACGGTCATACAAGGTCCTTACAACGGCGGAGGCTGTAAAGCAGTATGAGCGACGAGAGACATTTGGAGCAGGTATCGGAATTGTTCAGTCCGGAGCCTGTCACACAGGAGGAGGAACTTCAGGGGAGAACCCCAGAAACCGCAGAATCGGTTCCAGCGTTACAGAAACAAGAATTCGACCCCCACACGACATACGGTGTCGGGGAATTTCCCCACGGTCCCGGAGAGACCTCCGACAGCGCGATAGATGGCGACAGCGACTCCAGCAGGCCGGCATACGATGACTGTCCGGACACAGCCACCGAGGATGAGCGGGTGATGTCTCTGGTTGAGTTAAGGGACTCCGACACGGATGGAATCGATGAAAACCGTGAGGGGTTCACCGAGCAAGAAAAAGAGGAAATGAATCAGCTGATCGACAGCACAATGCCCACATTTGAAGTCGGGGAGATTATCAAAGGGCGTGTTTTGAAGGTCAGTTCCGAAGACGTGGTTGTCGATATCGGCTCGAAATCAGAGGGGATTGTCCCTCTGAAGGAGTTTCTGCAGGACGGGAAAGACCAGAATGTCTTCATCGGAATGGAAGTGGATGTGATGGTTGTGCAACGAGAGAACCAGGAAGGACACCCGGTTCTCTCACGGCTGAAAGCGAAGGAACGTCGCGCAAAAGCTGTGACCCGCCAAGCCTTTGAAAAGGGCGAACCGGTGGAATGCGTTGTTCAGGAGATTCTGAAAGGCGGATTCCAGGTGGATGTAGATGGATTGCGGGGATTTATCCCTTTTTCACAGATGGGACCTCATTCGAGGACGCCGGAGCAGCAGCAGGCCCTGCTGGGGCAACGGATCAAGGCCAAGATTATCGAGATGCGGGGCCGTCGCGACTTGGTTTTGTCTCAGCGGGCGTTTCTTGAAGAGGAACGCAAACGTCTTCGGGAAGATACAATGAACCGGGTCCGGGAAGGAAGCTGGATCAAGGGACGAGTGAAGAATCTGACCGATTTCGGCGCCTTTGTAGACCTGGGAGGAATTGACGGACTTCTGCACATCAACGACATGTCTTGGAGTCATGTGGCACATCCGGGCGATGTAGTGAAAGTCGGGCAGGAAGTGGATGTGACGGTATTGAAGGTTGATGGAGAACGGATTTCGCTGGGCATGAAACAGTCGAAGTCCGATCCGTGGCTGAGCGTGGCGAACCACTATCCCCCCGGCTGCAAAGTGACAGGGAAAGTTACCAGCCTGGCGAAATACGGGGCTTTTGTGGAGCTCGAAGAAGGGGTAGAAGGATTAGTCCATATTTCAGAGATTTCCTGGACCCGCCGCTTGAGACACCCATCGGAGGAATTAAAGGTGGGGGATGAAGTGCGTGTGAAAGTGCTTGCCATCGACGCAGAGCATCGCCGGATTTCCCTCAGCATACGGGGAGCGATGACGGATCCGTGGACGATCGCCAAGGCGAATTACCCGGTCGGTTCCGTGATTAAAGGCCAGGTGACCGGTCTGACCGACTTTGGCGCGTTCGTGCGCCTGCCGGAAGGTGTGGATGGGATGATCCATGTTTCGGACCTTTCCTGGACAGAGAAAGTCAAGCACCCCAAGCAATTGTTGAAAAAAGGCATGGAGGTTACCTGCAAGGTACTCGATATCGACCCGGAGCAGCAACGGATTTCCCTGGGACTGAAACAGCTGGAGCAAGATCCCTGGGATGTGGCCCGTGAGAGTTACCGGGTGGGGGATGTAGTCGATGTGACGGTGGTCAAATTGACCGAATTCGGGGCCTTTGTGGAACTGGCCTCCGGAGTGGAAGGACTGGCTCACGCCTCTACCCTTTTGAAAGGTGACGAAGCGCCTAAAGTCGGGGACCGGGTGAAGATGAAAATCACGAAGTTCGATCGGCATAACAAAAAGATCAGCCTTTCCATGAAAGAATACCAGCGGGAACAGGAACATCGCGAAGTGGAACAGTATCTCAGCAATTCCACCGAGTCTTTGAACTCCCTGGGCGCGCTGATCCATGAGGCGCTTCAGTCGCGTCAGGCGGAGGAGGCGGCGAAAAACCGGAACGGAAACGCCGGGGAGACGGAAACGCCCCCGGAAGAATCCCAAGAGGACAATCGGGAAGGATGATCCGGCATTACTCATAGAGACGAAATTGAGCGGGCACAGGTCCTGATGGGCCTGTGCCCGATTCTTTTCCGGCAGGGATCAATCGGATGGAATTCATCCAGGACAAATGCCCAATCTGTGCCGCAACGGATATTCGGAGAATCGACAGCATTCTGGGGCGGGACGGGCGGGAATATCAAGCGGTGCGATGCCGGGTATGCACGCTGATTTTTGTGTCTCCATTCCCGGTTCTGACCCAGGAAGATTGCGAGGAAATCTACAATCGCGAGTATTACGAAAGCAATTGGGGCGACGCCGGGCATGGATACTTCGATGCGGAAAAAGCGGCGCAGATGCGGGAAGAATCGGAGCGTCAGCGGCGAGCGATTGAGCGTGTCACCGGTATCACGCAGGGGTCCATTCTGGATGTGGGATGCGGCGATGGTCGATACCTGGAAGCCTTTACAAAAGCAGGATGGCAGGCATTCGGAATTGAAGTGTCCCGTGAGGCGGTGAGTCACGCCCAGCCGGTAGAAGGGGTCACCATTTTTCACGGCGCGATCGAATCGGCGGAACTGGGTGCGGACCGATTCGACATTATACGGCTGAAGCATTGTATTGAGCATCTGTCGCGACCCCGGGAGACTCTGGAAAGTGTTTTCCGCCTGCTGAAACCGGGCGGTTTCCTGGTTCTGGACACGGACAACGCAGAAAGCTTACGAAGCCGGATTGAGCGATTCATTCGCCGCGTAGCCGGCCCCGTGGCTCAAGCGGCCGTTCGGATTCTTATGAAAAAAGACCTTCGGACTCGATTCGGACGGCTGTCTCCGCCTGTTCATCTTCTGTATTTCTCTCCCCGGTCGCTTGCGTACGCGCTGGAGGCGGTGGGATTTTCCGTGGAATGGATTTTTTCTGTGCATCACGGACATCCGGTGTGGTTTCCGCTGGTTCATCCGTTCCGCTGTCACCCCATGGAGGCGGTATTTCGGCTGGTGGATCGTATCGGCACAATGGTGGATTGCGGGGAATCCCTTGTTTGTTTTGCGGATAAGAAGTCCTTACCCCCCAGCCCGTCTCCAAGGATGGAGAGGGCGAGCGGGGCTAACCATGATTTGCCTGATTATCTGAACCCTGATTCGCTTGATTGAGGGATTCTCTTGATTCTTTCATTCCTTTTTCCGGCGGTGTCGAAGATGTAGCAATGCGACCGTGCCGGACTTCTATCCCAATGCAACATGTCTTATCCTGAGTCGGCGCCGAAATACTTTACATCCGCTCGATTTATGTCCAGGAGTTCGACATGATAGAAACATACGCTTATGCGCGTGCGGGTCTGGTGGGCAATCCTTCCGATGGCTATTACGGTAAGACCATTTCGCTGATCGTAGGGAACTTTCGTGCCCGCGTTCTCTGCTACCCATCCGCCAATCTCGAAATCAAACCCAGCGCGATCGACACACCGGTTTATCGGTCTTTGAAAGCGCTCCGGGAGTGCATCAACCAGAACGGCTATTACGGCGGTGTCCGGCTGATAATGGCCACAATCAAGCGATTCGCGGATTACTGCGACCAGGAAGGCATCGAACTCTCAGACCGGAATTTTACATTAGAATACGAATCGAACATCCCCGCGCGTGTCGGGCTTGCGGGATCGAGCGCGATTATCACGGCGACGATCCGAGCGCTTCGCCAGTTTTTCGGCGTGGAGATTCCGAAGCATATTCAGCCGAATCTGGTGTTGAGCGCGGAGGTGGATGAATTGGGTATTGCTGCCGGATTGCAGGACCGGGTGATCCAGACATACCAGGGACTGGTCTACATGGATTTCAACCGTGAATTGATGCAGCGACAGGGGTACGGATACTACGAAGAGTTGGATCATACGAAGCTGCCGCCGCTTTATGTGGCCTATCAAACGGATCTTTCGGAAGGCTCTGAGATTGTGCACACCAATCTTCGCGAGCGGTTCAGTCGCGGCGATCCGGACGTGGTGCGGGCGATGCAGCGTTTTGCCGAGATTACGGTGGAGGCGAAGCAGGCGTTGGCGGAGGGCAATTTTAAGCGGCTTTCGGAGTTAATGAATGAGAATTTTGATTTGCGGGCCTCGATTGTGCCGTTGCGCCAGGCAGACCTTCGTCTTGTGCATACCGGGCGCCGCGTCGGCGCCAGTTCGAAGTTTGCGGGATCGGGCGGCGCGGTGATCGGTACATACGACGGCACGCCGGAAATGTTGCAGAAGTTGATAGACGCGTACAAAGAAATCGGGGCGGAAGTGATCGTCCCGAAGGTCATCAAATAGAACACCGGCAGGAGGCTGGCGCTACCCGGACATTCCCTTACCCGAATCCTCTCCTGGAGGCAAAGGAGAAAAATGGGTGGCACAGGTTTCCAGTCTGCGGAGAAGGCGTCGGCGACACAGGAGTGGTGACATGGCGCGTTTCGTTGTCGAGGGCGGCAATCCGCTGGGCGGGGAGTTTATTCCGTCCGGGAACAAAAATGAGGCGCTGCCGGTATTGAGCGCGTGCCTGTTGACGCGGGAAGAGGTGCACCTGGAGAACCTGCCGGATATCGGCGATGTGCGAAGTATGTTGCAGCTGCTCGAGGAGATCGGGGCCTCGGTGGAACATGTCGGACCGCACGAGGTAAAGGTTAAGGCACAACATATCGGAGCGACCTCCCTGCCGAAAGATGTCGCCCGCGGCATTCGGGGTTCCATCACACTCGCGGCTCCTCTCCTGGCCCGCTGCGGACGAACGCAATTTCCCCAACCGGGTGGAGATCGCATCGGACGGCGGCGGATTGATTCGCACCTGCTGGGATTTCAGCAGATGGGGGTTCATTGTTCCGCCTCGGCGGATTCGTTTCATCTCTGGTGCGGCCAACGTCTCAAAGGCGCCGATATCCTGATGGACGAGGCCAGTGTGACGGGGACCGAGAACCTGGTGATGGCCGCTGCGCTGGCGGAAGGACAGACTATCATTCGAAATGCGGCCTGCGAGCCGAGTGTGCAGCAGCTCTGCCGGTTCCTGAATACCCTTGGAGCGCAGATTAGCGGGATCGGATCGAACATGCTCACCATCAACGGAGTGGAGGACCTGAAAGGCGGGACCCACCGTATCGCCGCCGACTATGTCGAGATCGGCAGTGTAATCGGCCTGGCGGCCGTAACGGGCAGTGACCTCCTGATTCGAGATGTTCCCTATGAAGATTTGCGGATGATTCTGTACCAGTTTGGACGGCTCGGAATCGATGTGACCTGCACGGATGGAGCACTGCATGTTCCGCCCGGTCAAAGCCTGGAAGTGCGACCTGATGTTCTCAACGGTCTGGTAAAAATCGATGATGCGCCCTGGCCCGGATTTCCTGCGGACTTGACCAGTATCGTCGTAGTAATTGCCACTCAAACTAAAGGCTCTGTGATGGTATTCGAGAAGATGTATGAAAGCCGTCTGTTTTTTGTGGACCGTTTGATCGGGATGGGGGCGAATATCATTCTTTGTGATCCGCACCGGGCGGTAATTATCGGCTCAACCAAACTGCGGGGAAGTGTTATCTCCAGCCCGGATATTCGAGCCGGTATGGCCCTGTTGATAGCGGCCCTGTGTGCCGATGGGGAAAGCGTAATCCAGAATATCGAACAGATCGACCGGGGTTATGAGAAACTGGATTACCGTCTGAGGCAGCTTGGAGCGAACATTGTGAGGGCGGATGATTGAAACGGGGAGGAGAAATCTCTTCGTTCTCCCGTGGGGAATGGGACGAATGGGACAAATAGGACCAATTGGCACTCGCAGCGAGAGAGGGAGAAGCAGGTGGCCGGCACAGGTTTCCGGCCTGTGGAATGCAACACAACAGGCGGATAAGCGGAGGATGCCATGAAACGCCTTGGGCTGCTGACCTTGATCTGGATAACGGCTTTCCCGGTTTTCGCTGTTGAGCAATCGGAGATCCTGTATCTGTACGATCAAATGCCGGAACCGATCCGTTTCGGGGTGCTGGACCTGGAAGAAGTTTTACGCGACAAGGGTCTGGTTGTGCGTGTACGCGACATGTTTCAGGCATCGGGGGGGGGCAGCGTGTTCCGTGTAACCGTGGGAGACCTGCTGAATTGCGCCACTCTGCCGGAGCATCCGCTTGCCAAAAATCTGTCTATCTCGGTAGGATCGACAGGGAGTTTTGAGGTCCGGGTGCGCAAAGCGGGAGAAAGCAGCGAGGTTCTGGTTGCAGGAGCCGACCCGGCAGGGGCGATGTACGGCCTGCAAGAAGTGGCGGAGCAAATTGACCGCGCGGGCACGCAGCAGGCCCCCTACCAGGCGGTTCGGGATGGAGTCCATATTCCGTATCTTGGCGTCCGTGGCGCGCAGATTCTGATTCAACGTCAGGCCCTGGACGACCCATGGTCCTGGTTTTATTCGGAGGATTTTTGGCAAGGCTGGATGGATATGCTCGCACGGAGCCGATTCAATGTTCTGGATCTGCACGGTGTGTACGATTTAATCAGCACTCAATCGCACAACATTCTTCCGTATTTCACGTATGTCGAAGCGTATCCCGAAGTGGGAGTGGGCGCTTTGCAGGCCGAGCAGAACGCCGCGATGCTGAACCGGATCATAGAACTCGCCCACAATCGCGGGATTCGGGTGTTCCTGGTTTCTTACGATGCATCGTGGCGAATTCCCGGTCATCCTGCCCCATCTCAAGAAGAGACCGAGGAAACATTGGGAGCCTATTCCACGCAAGCGTGGGACAAACTCTTGCAGTCCTGTCCCGAACTGAGCGGCGCTGGATTCCGCGTGGGCGAGTCGGGACGGGGGGTGCTGTTCTATCAACGGTATGTGCTTCCGGCGATTGAGAGGGCGGAAGGCAGCATCCCTTTGATTATGCGGAGTTGGCTGCTCAAACGCGGTGACATCACGGCTCTCGCGGGGGGGTATACCAATGCCACAGCCGTGGAGGTCAAGTTTAACGGCGATTTTCTTGGATTGCCATACCAGGTTCCTGCCGGACGGTACATCGGCTGGGAGCAGTATACCTACGACGATCTGCTGACACAGCCTCGGAACTACGATGTGATCTATGAGATTCGGGCTTCCGGGGAGCATCGGATTTTTCCCTGGGGGGACCCGGAAGCCATACGTCGAGTTGTGGAATCCTGCCGCCTGGGGAACGGGGTCGGAATGACCGTTCAGCCGATCGGGGCTTATGGCCCTCTTACGGATGTCTACACCAACACGGCCTACGAGGATTTGTCGTATTGGACCTGGACATTCGAGCGGGATTGGTACTGGTGGTTGATGTGGGGACGCCTGGCTTATTCGCCGGACCTGCCGCGCGAAGCGCTGGAACATCGTTTTCAGAGGCATTTTTCGTTTTTGCCCACGGCCTCGGCGCGATCGATGTTGCAGGTGCTGATCGATATGTCACAGGTTGTTCCGGCGATTTACGCCACAAGTTGTCTCGGCCCGGATCGTCGGAACACGGCCCCGGAATTGGAGACCTCCGTCAACATTTCGGAGCAGTTTCAATCGACCCTGCCGCAGGACGAAACGACAATCCAAAGCCTGTTGGAACTGGCCACGCTTCGCGTGGAAGGAACCGCGACCGGAAAGAAATCACCACTTGAGATTCTGGCGAAGGCGACAGGAAAAGCGGCGAAGGCCCAACGCACGTTGGAGCAGGTGATGACCCTGCGGCCCGCGCCGAAAATGGGAACGGCCGATGCGCTCACCACTCCGTTTGAGAGAAAAGGATGGAAGGAGATTCGGGCCTGGCAATTGGATGTGGAAGCCCTGCGGCATCTGAGTACCTATCATCTCACCAAGGCCACAAGCGCATACCACCTCGGAATGTATCGTTTGACTGGGAGCCACCAGAACCTGTGGGCAGCCAAGGAAGGGGTTCAATCAGCCAGTCGAGAATGGGCAGCGCTTTCCCTGGTCACGGACCGAAGATACAAAGCTTTCCCGGAGCTGCTTCGGATGAAAACCTCCCAGTTCCATTGGCTGAATCAAATCAATGAGCCGGATGAGAACCGTCGTATAATCGACCAGGAAGAGAAGGAATGGAACGAACTCGGTACAGGTCGTCGCTGGCGACCGACGTTCGGCCATGTGCGACCCGATCATCCACGGCCCGGCAAAGACGTGACCCTGGAGCTGAGTTTTCCGCCGAATATCCCGGTGAGGGGTGTGAAAATCCGCTATCGGAACAGCGCCGGACAGGGACAGAGTCTGGATGCGCAGGAAGTGCGGATGCCGAATTACTTTGCCGTCAAGATTCCCGGAGACTCTGTGACCGAGGGATTACTCGAATACTTCTTTTCGGCGGAGATTGCGGGAAATCATGTGGAATCGCCCACCTTGATGGGGGGACGGTATTATCGGCTGTTTGTCACGAACGATAACGCGCCGCCGCATGTTGTCCATTCTCCCGGCCAAGTTTCGCAAGAGGATGGGAACCTGATCCTTCGGTTTGATATCAACGATCTCTCGAAGGTGGAAAAGGTCCGCCTGTGGTATAAGGCTGTTCCCTCGAGTCGTCCCTGGGAGGTCCTGGTCCTGGCAGGTGAGGGGAATGTCTACACCGGTCGTATTCCGTCGGCTCCGGAGGGGATGATGTATTTTTTAGAAGCCTGCGATGCGGTGGGCAATGCAGCCATTTACCCGGATCCCGAAGTGGCGACACCCTACTGGGTTCACTCTCCAGGCAAGTAGATTGTCATTGCCCGGCAGGTGTTGCGGCCTCGAGTTCCGCTGTTGCACTCACAGGGGAACCGGATACCCGATTCCGAATATCCTCAATGAACTTCAGTTTCATATTGCAGTATTGCACCACATTCTGGTCGTCGCCGAACGTGTTCCTGAGATCGAGGAATGCTTTCTCGGCGCGATCCAGGTCTTCGACGGCGAAATAGGCATCGGCGATTTTGGTTTTGTAGAACCGTTGCACATCTTTTTCGTGCGGATCGGTCGTATCCTTAAATTGTTCCACATATTTCTGATAGCGTTCAACGGCCTGGGTCAGATAGGATTCGGCCTTCTGCGGGTCAATCGGTTTGTACAGTTTGCAGAGTTCTACCCGCGCCCAGATACCAAAATCCGTATCGGGAAACTGCTCAACCGTCTTGGTGTAAGCGGCGATGAGTTGTTGCCGGTCCGCATCGCTGATCGGCGCGTCGGGATTTCCTTTTTGAATATGAGCTTTCAGGTATTCGGCGGAGTAGTACGACCATTCGGAGCGAGTCAGGTCGGGGAACGGTGTGGCATCGGCGATTTCTGCGTAGGCCTGGGAGCACCGCAGCAGATCGCCGGCCTGGTGCCACACCTCCGCCCGACGGGTCAGAATACCGGCGCAGGCTTGCGTGATATCTGAGATTGCCGAGGCGGCTTCGGGGATGGAGGCAAGAGCCAGCCAGCGGTCATAAGCGGAGATCGCGTTGGCCCATTCGGTTTCGGTTGCGGCATTCGGTTGAGAGGCCTTCATCTGGTAAGCGGATGCGCTGTAGTCAATCGCGCGCAGCCGAACAACGATGCCGGCGGTGGAATCGATAATCTGGCTGAACGCGGCCAGTCCCTCATCGAATTTGCCTTCTCCCAGGAAAGTTGCTCCGCGAGCTAATTCCGCACCGTACCGCACATTTTCATTCGGGAAACGCTTCACAACTTCCTCGCAGACAGCGCGCGCCAAGGCCCATTCTTTTAAGTTCATGTGGCAATTCACCAGCACATCATACATTTGACGAACACGTGGATCGTCCGGGAAACGGTTGATAAACTCCTGGGCATACAATGAAGCGCCGATCCAATCGTTTTGCTCGTATGCCCGCATAGTACGCTCATAAGCCTTGTCCGGATTATTTCCACAACCGATCGCAAACGCCAGGATCACGCTGAATCCTACAGCCAGGGTTGAAAATCGAAATTGGGAACTCACTTTCGGGTCCTTTCCTCAAAGCGACGTATGCGGTATCGTGCCAGACACATTTCCATCATTCCAGTCCTGCCGCCCGATACGAATTCCGGGCGTTCGGTCGGAAACCGCAGGACTTCTTTATAGCGATCAGGAGACGCAAATGAAATTCGGATGGTTTTGTGTCGGTTTTATTCTGCTTTCCGCAAGCCAAATTCTCTCTGTGCAGGAGAAGAATTCGATGCCTCCCATTATGAATCAAGTTCGTCTGCGAATCGTCGAAAAGGGCGGAACGGGTCTCGTTCCGGCACGAGTGAAGGTGGAGGACATGGAAGGATTCCTGTATAAGCCCAAGGATGCCCCATCCTATCGCATGTCTTTCGTCTGCCGGGGCGAGGCTGTCTTGGAAGTCCCTGCCGATGCGGGCGATCTTACTGTCGAGGTATCCCGAGGCCCGGAATACCGTGTCGCCCAGAGGTTATTCAATCCTGCCAAGAATGACACGGTAACCATCGAATTGGAACGATGGATCGATATGACCCAGCGGGGCTGGTGGTCCGGCGAATTTCACATTCACCGTCCGGTTGCGCAAATGGAGGACCTCCTGCTCGCGGAGGATCTCCATGCAGGCGTAGTACAAACCGTGTGGAACGAAAACGACGAGTGGGCGGGAGGAGCGCCCGAAGGACCCACAATCCGGCAGGCGGATGCAACTCATCTCTACGACATCCTTTCCACGGAAGATGAGCGGGGCGCTGGAGCCGTGCTGTTGTGCAATCTTAAGAAGCCGCTGCGTCTGCCACCGCACCGGTACTGGTATCCGACGAATATCGGTTTGTGCCGAAAAGCGAAAGAGATGGGCGGTTGGGTGGATATCGAGAAACCGTTCTGGTGGGGATCGCCCATAGTGGCCGTGTTCGGACTGGCAGATTCCATCGGCATCAATAACAACCATCTAACGGAGATTTCCATTTGGGATTATTGCGTATGGGGGCGAGAACGCGATCCGATCTACCCGGCCGGCCCCCGTGGATTCTGGGAATATATCTGCGGGATCTGGTATCACCTGTTGAATTGCGGGTTCAAGATCCCGGCATCCGCAGGCTCGGCAAGCGGCGTATTACCAAATCCCGTGGGATTCAACCGATGCTATGTGAAACTGGACCAACCGTTCACATACAACGAGTGGCTGAACAATTTGAGGAAAGGACAGAATTTCGTCACCAATGGGGCCATGCTGTTTCTCAAAGTCAACGACCGTGAACCCGGCGACACTCTCAATCTCCCACAGGGAGAGGCGACTAATATCTCCATCGAGATTCTTACGACCAAACCGGTTGCCGAAGTGCAGATTGTTGCTTCGGGCAAAGTGATCTTCTCGTATGTTCCTCAGAGAAGCGATCGTTCCATTTGGTGCAGCGCCACGGTCGATCCGGGGGATGCCTCCTGGCTGGCCGCGCGATGTTTCGGGTACGAACAGGAGCTTCTTCCCTGCGCACACACCAGCCCGATTTATCTGGAAGGGGAAGGACGCAAGACAATCCGCCCGGAATCGGCGTATTATTTTGTCCGGTGGATCGACGAATTCATCGCAAAACTGGAAACTACGGAGAACGCTTTTGCTTCTTCCGAAGAAAAAACGGAGGTGATAGACACTTACCGAAAGGCCCGAGAGATATACTTGGAATTGGCCAAAACACATTGATGGAGGAAATACGGATGCGTCACACGATATTTTTCTCTTTAACCCTTGTTGCTTTCTTTGTTGGCGTTTCGCCGGTGAACACGGAGCCGGTATCTGTGCGCGGCTACTGCATTCCGGCGAAAACCACGGTTCCGTACACGTACTGTATCGGCTACCTGAACGACCCGGAAACCCCGAGTTTTTTGAACGGTCTCCGGGATAGTCCGCCGGACCTGTATCACCTCGGCTATCAAATCCCGGTCAAAGGCGCTCTTGGCCCGACTTACGGGCATGAGTTATTTACGGACAGGATTCTTCATTTTTATGAAATTCCTCAGGAATATGAGCGAATAGAGGGGATTCTGAGAAAAATGCGGGCCGCCGGTGTGGAGCGGATCATTCCGTATGTATTCACGATGGCCTTTTTCGGACATCCGGAGACGCGCACGGGTTTCTTTCATTTTTACGATCAATGGGAGGAGTATCGATCCATGGGACTGGGGCCGAAGCCCGCAGCGGATCCCAGTCTCTGGTCGCAGCAGGTAGGACCGGAACCGCTGGGCGGCGGACCGCCGGATGTTTTTCACTATACGCCCTGTGTGAATCATCCCGGCTGGATCGACTTTGTGAATCTCAGCGCTCGGGAAATCGGACGGATCGGCTATGACGGGATGTTCTTCGATGTCAACACGCAGATCTGCACCTGCCCCTATTGTCAGGAGAAATTCGATATGTATCTCCTGGAAAAATACGGACGGCAAGGTCTTCGTGAGATTTTCGGGACTGACGATCATCGGAAGATCAATCTGTCGAATATCTACGCGGAATTCGAAAGCACCATAGCGGAAGCATTTAAGACGCATCTCGCCGGGATTTGGGACCAGAAGAAACTGAACGCCATTCTGGGCGAGAGCGATCCCGCGAAGGTCAGTTTGGAGGAAGACTGGCGACTTTTGCGCTGTTATATGCAGGACTCATTGGGGGAATACCCGCCCGAGAAGGATTTCGAGAAGTTCCTGAAGGAGAGTTTCGGGGGCACACAGGTCAACCAGGTTGATGCCGATCGAAAAGCGGCCTTTGTTCAGACCGTGCTTCGACATGAGTTTCACGAGTACCTGGAGAGCAAAGAATTGGGCGAGTTGCTGAAGAACAAATTTGGCTCTTCCGATATCAAGAGGCGCTGCTGTGGGAGCCCGAAAGACATGTTTCTGTGGGTGGAGACCCAACGGCTGTGGTGTCAGAGCATGGGAGATCATTTTGCCCGTTTGAAGCGCAACGGGCGATTGGGTTTTGTCGAGAAGGGCCGGGGCGATGATTTCTATACGGTGGCGAATATGGGGCCGGTTTCCACAGTGGACGGAATGAACAAACGTCGCGTGGATGGGATCGGGATGATGCAGTGGGCGCCCATGGCCGACATGCAGATGCTGGAGGAGATGCCGCAATGCGGCATGTTGGAAAGCGGAGTGATTGTTTCGAATATCTTCGGATTTCGATGGGCCATGGCCGCGGGAACGCGGGCGGGGACATTGCTGTATAAAGTTACCGAAGACGGCGCGGCGGATTTGGCTGAGGCGGAAGCAGCGGCCGGAGGCGGGGGGGCGCTCATTCAGGGCGGGCTTGGTGCGCCGGAATCGCGAAGGCGCTGGAAACCCTTTTTTAAGGCAAATGCCGACCTGTGGGATGGCGGCGAGTCCTGGGCGCAAGTTGGTGTTCTGTTCTGGAGCGACCTGGTCTTTTACGAATGGCCGGAACATCTTCAGATGACCCATGCCCTGACTCGAGTCTTCTCTGAGACCCAGATCCCCTTCGATATTGTAGAGGAAAAAGGATCCGGAGATCTCTCCCGATATCAAGTTCTGATCGCTCCCATGATGCGTTATCTTAATGCCGATCAGGTTGAAATCTTTCTGGACTATGCGAAGAACGGCGGAAACCTGGTTATTGTCGAACCGTTCGGCACGGAGGACCGGTATGCGCGTCCCTGCCAGAAAGACCCGCTGGCGGAGGTCTGCCCGAAGGCCACCGGATTCCAACCTGTCGCTTATGGGAAAGGCAAGATCCTGCGGCTGAAACGGGAGGAAGTTCCGGAACGGCGGTCGGATATGTTTCGTCTTATGGAAGACCGTGGAAACGCATTTACGCTTTCCAGCGAATTTCTGAATTCGGCACGAAAAGAGGACCTCGAAAAAGGGGTTGACCTTGGCCCAAAGTTCATCGGGAACCTGGAGTCTGCATTTGCCACAGAGCTGCGCTGGTGTCCGAAAGAGACCGATCCGGGTGTTTATATTCATCCGTATCGGATTCCGGAGAAACCCGGACGTCCCGAACGGCTGGTGGTTCACACAGTGAATTATCATATCCCGGTTCTTCAGAATGAACCGCTGAAGGAAGGCGATGATGCCATCTGGACGGTTCAGACTCATTCGGGAGAACCCGTGGTTTCCAGGGACTTGAGGATCACGGTTCCGCTGCCTGCCGGAAAGGAAGTTGCGGGGATGCGGGTTGTGACTCCGACAGAACAATCAGGGCCGATTGACTTTTCCACCGGAGATGCGGAGGTCAGCCTGACTCTTGATGAATTGAGGGTCTATAAGGCTGTGGTGATGGACCTGAAGCCGAAGGGATGACGGACAAATCGCCAGGCAGTGTCTATCCGAGAAGCCCCTGGCGGCCGATATCGCAACGGCATGGGAAGAATATAATCAGAGACGGACCCGGCAGCGGTGCGATCCGGCTGCCGGATCATGTCAGAGATCGAGAATCGAATCGACAAAACAAACTAAAGGAGATTTCCAGATGAGAAGGCGAGAGTTTCTTGGAGCAACCACAATGGGGACGATTTGCCTGGCGAACCTGATGCGTCCGGTTGAAGCGAGTGCCCTGGCGTCCCCGCTACCGATCCCGAGCGGCAAGACCCAGACAAAAGTCGGGAAGGTTTATTTGGGGAATCCGTACCCGGGCTGGCCGAAAACGGTTCTCGATCTCAACGAGGAGGTTCGGACCTTCGAGGCTGAGTTCGGCAAGCTGGCCCCCGCGCTGGCGGATATCGAGTTTGTCGAGGGTGGCCTGGTTTATTCGCAAGACCAGATGCCGGGAGTGATGGAGAAATTCAAGGATGTAGATGGTGTTCTGGCCATTCATCTGGCGCTCGGAACCGGTGGATACCTGCACAAACTCACGGAACTCAACGTACCGGTAATGGTGTTCACCACACCCTACGCCGGACATGAGTGGCACATTATTGCTCCAATGCAGCGGAAAGGGATGAAGATCGACATCTTGCCGAGCAGCGATTTCACCGACCTGGCGGCGGCGGTTCGGCCGCTCCGTGCCGTCCATCGCATGAAGGAAGCGAAAGTACTGTACCTCATGGGCAGTGAAATCGATCCCGCGTATGCCGAGGGGATTCAGAGCAAATTCGGGACGGTTATCCAAACCATCTACCTGGATGACCTGAAAGCGGTACACGACAAAGTAAACGAAGCCGAGGCAAAGGAGGATGCCGAACGCTGGATTCGCGAAGCGGAAAAAATCCTCGAACCGACAGAAAAACAGGTTTTCGGCGCCTCGAAAATGTACTTGGCAATGAGAGATCTTCTGACGCAGGAGGGAGCCGATGCGATTACAATCAATTGTCTGGGTATGGGATTGGTTCAGAAGGGATATGAGTACCCATGTCTCGGATTCTCCCGTCTATCGAGCATGGGACTTGGGGGAGTCTGCGAGGCGGATATCAAGTCGACCATTACACACCTGATCTTTCTGTACCTGACCGGCAAACCCGGTTTTATCAGCGACCCGGTAATCAACCTTTCCAACAATACGATTATTCACGCTCACTGTGTTGCGCCGATTATGATGGACGGGATCGACGGCGAGCAGTGCCGGTATGACATCCGATGCCATCACGAGGATTCGCAGAGCGTCTCCCTGCAAGTGAGAATGCGCAAAGGTCAACCGATGACCCTGGCCCGGCTGATCAACAACAACATTATGCTGTACTCGACAGGCACGATCATCGACAGTCCCGACTCGGATCGCGGCTGCAAAACAAAAGTCGTTACTCAAGTCAAGAACGCACAAAGGATTCTCAGCAACTACTCGTGCGGGTTGCACCGTGTAGTCTTTTACGGAGATCATTACTCGGACCTTCGCCGGTTCTGTGGATTCAAGGACATCCGCATTGCCATGGAGGAAGAAGAGGATCTCCGCGATCTTCCCGGCCTGGAGTGGGAGACATACATCCATGCGTGAGGATGGATGGTTACTACCCGCCATGGTGTGTATGGGATGAAATGTGTTTCTGGCACTATGTCGATTAGCTGGTTATATGAATGAGACCATTGAGTGATTCCAGAGGACCTGCATTCTCCTCAATTTGCCTGTCACGAATAGCCGGCACGGGATTACTGATTTCCTGTGCCGGCTACGTTCTTTTCTTCCCTTCCCTTCTCTCCGCACATCCGATGGGGAACTTCACACTCAATCAGGCCGTGGTACTCGAACTGGTCGGTGACAAGATCGTTCATCATGCGTTGGTAGATTTTGCCGAGGTTCCGTCTTTTGAACAATTCTCTATTATTGACGCGAATGAAGATCGTATTGTCCCGCCGACAGAGCTGAATCCTTACCTGGATGCGTTAGTCGAGACCATTATCCCGAATTATCATCTCACCGTCGGCGAGGAGAAAATACCCTTTGAACTGAAAGGGTGCACGCCACGCATGTCTCAGGGCGTGGCGCGTGTAACTTGTCTTCAATTTATCCTGCGGCTTGAGGCAACATTTCCGGCGACAGCGGATGGGAAAGAGTTTCACTACGAAAATTGGACTTATGCCGACCGATTCGGAAGGTGTTATGTTCGCCTGTTATGGTCACCGGAGTATGCGGTGTCGGATGTGGGATTTGTGCCCGACCCGGGAACCGGTATCACGCGCCCGGTTTCCGATTTCGAGCAATCCTGGTTCTTTGTAGATACGCGGGATGTTCGTTTCACAGTCAAGAAGACCGGGAATCCTGTGGGTGAGTATCACGCGCTGCCGACACAGTTCTCCGCGCTCGATCCGTACCTGCCTTTCGACCTGGTTCCGAGGGAGCCTCTTCTCCCGGATTCCGAAGGAAACTACCACATATTCCATATCAAACTTGCGCGGGATCTTACCGTTGTTCCGCCCAGCAGTCCGGTAAAGCCTCCCCAGGCGGCTCCGATTCCGAAGGAAGGAGCCGTTGCTTCTCTTCCGACGGGCGCGACACAGCCGGTACCGGACACCTCCGGCGCCACCCAGAGACTGGGCGAAGCGGAAAGGAAGTTTTCGGATTTAATTCACCGGGAGAATGTCGGCCCGACCGCGCTGCTGGTAATGATCGGGCTGTCCATGATGTACGGGGCCGCACATGCCTTATCGCCGGGGCACGGAAAAACCATTGTTGCGGCGTATCTTGTGGGGACCCAGGGACACCTGTGGAGGGGGCTGGTTCAGGCGGTGTATTTGGGGATCATTGTAACCCTGAGCCATGTGTTTGTGGTACTGGCGGTGGGGATTATCGCGATGACTCTGACGGCGGGTGTTTTGACTCCTAAAGCCACCGTCTTCTTGCAGATCGCGAGCGGCCTGATGGTTATCGGTATCGGAATCCCAATGATTGTAAAACGTGTCCGAACCTATTATCTTGCAAAGGCAGTGGCGGAGGTTTCGGGGGCATCGGTCATCGACATAGATCATCATCACGATGGGGACACACATTCTCATGTCCACGCTGAGGGCGGGGATCACGGGCCTGTTCATTCTCACGAGCATGGGGTGTCAGGTCATTACCATCGGCATGAAATCTCGGCGGATGCGAGTTGGTGGGATTTGCTGGTCTTGGGAATCACCGGCGGCATGGTTCCATGTTTGGGGGCGGTGATCGTCTTTCTGATTGGGGCGGGATATGGAAAACTGGCCCTGGGAGTGACGTTGATTATCTCTTTCAGTGTGGGATTGGCGGCGGTGTTGATTGCGGTGGGGATCTCTATGGTGTTATGCAAGACTCTTCTGGACCGGTTCTTTCGCTGGTTTGACGAACATTTCAAGCGCAAGGAAGGCAGTGCGAGGGTGTTCTTTCGGTTGGGGATGCCGATTGTGGCGGCCGTGTTGATTACGTTGTTGGGGGTGGCGATCTGCATTCGTGCGCTGATCCAGGGTGGGTTCCTGGTTATCAACTTGGGCTGATTCGAGGCGGTCTGTTTCTGCGGATGGAGTGTGGAGACACGCTGGAGGAAGTGTTTTCGGGAGTGGCCTTCGGTTGACAGGATTCCGCGTGGCTCTAGTATAAACCGTCCCGAAAACCGGTTCCATTCACATAGTATCGCGATCCGGTTCGGTCGGCCTCACGCTATCGCGGGAGTAGCTCATTTGGCAGAGCATCAGCCTTCCAAGCTGAGGGTAGCGGGTTCGAGACCCGTCTCCCGCTTTAACTTAAATGACCGAAAATACAAGACTTACAATACATTGCTGACGCTGGACAGACTCCCGGTGGTTGAAAAGTGAGCATAGAGTGAGCACCAGAGGGAAAAACCCGGCCCCACCGGACGGCCCCAAGCCCCTTGGTCGATCTCCCCGCCGAAGAGACCCGTTCACTCTGGAAGGTCACTGAACGTCCGTCCGCGGTCCGGTTCGCTCACAGACCCGCGATCAGGAATGCCGTTTCACTGTGATACGGCTCGACGGAGACACGATCTACCGCCGGGCAATCTTGTGACATTCCCCAAAGAGTGAAACGCGCCACGGAGGAATTATTCACCGTGGAGCAAACGGCCCGGAACATTGGCGTCCTACGGCGCTAATCCACGCCTGTTCAAAGATCTGAATTAACGCTCCTGTGCGCATATCCCATAGTTTCACAGTGTCATCCTCACTTCCCGTAAGGACTCTGCGACCGTCCGGTGAAAACGCCACGCAAGTCACCTCAGACAAATGGCCGGAGAATGTTCTTACCAAAGATCCGGTTTCAACGTCAAATACCCATAACCGTTCTTCGAACCCCCTTCACTTATGGATAACCTCTCAGCAGAGAGCCGCCTGGCTCCGGAGAAAGATCCGGTCCTCAAAGGTGAGTTGATACTCTTTCAACTGACGAGTACCAGGCTCAACCATGGGAGCTTCTTCGAATTCAAGTAATGCTGTTTCGTTCATAACGGCTCCAATTCGCTGCCGCATGCGGCAGTAGAACTTTCCATTTTGCGCCTCCATGCAAAAGCAATTTGTCAAATCTCTCGACTCAGCCCAAAATCACTTGTCTTTTCGGCTCAATTTCGCACTCAGAACGATAGACCTGTTCTTTGCGCCCCCCTGAGCGTCTTCGACGATCAACGTGTCGCCGAAATCCTCAACGAGCCACCGCTGCACCTTCTCGCGGTTCCGCTTGACCCACACAAGTACCGGTTTACTTTATCTTTTAACCCGGATTTCTCACGGGAGCCATTTTTAAAGGCCACCTTTTATGGCATAAATAGAGTTTTGATAAGAACTTATTGTATGCCAGGAAGGTGACCTTATGAAAACAGAGTGTACAGGAACGTTATTCGATGGGTGTACGCGATCGGGTTGGGGGATGAGGATCTGGACGATCATGAGGCATTGCGAAGCCATCCGGTGTTGCAGGCTCTTTTTGCTGCAGCGTATGCGAATCTGAAAGCCATCCCCCTGTTTTCGCCGTAGCGGGAGTCTCCTCCCCTTTCTCCTTTTGTCCCTGAACGACCCCTCGGAGCCGAGGTCTGTCTGCTGCTCTCTTTGGGAGACCCCATCCGGCCCATTTCGGCTGCACGTTTCTCTGTTTATCCTGACTCGCATGGTCTCATCTCTTCAAGAAACCACTCGCCGCGATTATTCTCGCGATATCCAACCGGCCTCACCCCTCTCCCGAGAGGCTTGTGAGAAATGCGGG
>Ga0209201_1000100_pt1 | contig 137546 bp, 138 predicted proteins | sample AD_UKC055_MetaG_FD_184411 | JGI IMG/M metagenome (GOLD analysis project Ga0209201, IMG submission 184411) | Active sludge microbial communities of municipal wastewater-treating anaerobic digesters from USA - AD_UKC055_MetaG (SPAdes) (version 2) | ecosystem: Engineered > Bioreactor > Anaerobic... | reverse complement strand
CCCCGATGGCCGCGGCGCTGACGGCGGCCGGCGAGGATGTGAAGGGCCAGAGCGGCAAATCGGCGATCATCCTCGTGAGCGATTTCGAGCATATCGCGGGAGCGGGCGGAACGATAGACGACATCAACCCGAAGAATGTCATGGAAGCCGCCGCGAAGATCAAGGCGGCTTACGGCGGCAAGGTCTGCGTGTACCCCGTCCAGGTGGGCAAGGACGCGGAAGCCAGGAAGCTTGCGGATCAGCTTGTGGCGACCGTCGGGTGCGGTTTCGTGGAGAATGCCGACAACCTGCAGACGCCGGCCCAGATGGGCGCCTACGTGCAGAAGGTTTTCTATTGTCCCCCCGCAGCAGGCGCAGCGATGGCACCGGCCGCAGCGGCGCCTGTAGCGGCAGCGCCGATGGCTGTCGACAAGCTTGGCGCCGTCTACTTCGATTACGACAAGTTCGACCTGAAGCCCGCGGCGCGCGACACGCTGAAGAAGAATGCCGACTGGCTCGCGAAAAACAAGGACAAGAAGGTTGTCGTCGAGGGGAACTGCGATGAGCGCGGGACCAACGAATACAACAGGGCCCTCGGCCAGAGAAGGGCTGATGCCGCCGCCAAGTACCTCAAGAGCCTGGGCGTCGGTGCCGGGCGTGTCTCGACCATCAGTTACGGTGAGGACCGCCCTGTGTGCAAAGATTCGAACGAGGCCTGCTGGTCCAAGAACAGAAGGGCCGATTTTGTCATCAAGTAAACATTCCCGACAGGTCAGATGAACCGGAAAGCCTCACGGCTCGGATCGGACCGTGGGGCTTTCCTGTGTCATGCTTCTTTTTTAATGCGGGTCGCTCCACGGGCATTCGAAGGCCTCCTGACGAATGTCGTCGGATATGCTTGCCGGTGTCGTGGGGGGTACCAGGAGTCGGGATAAGTATCGGGATCGAGGGAGATGCATGAGGAAAACAGGGCTTATCGTGTTGATCCTCGCCGTGTTCGTTCTCACCGGGTGCGTATGGCTCAGGTACCCTGAGCCGGGTGAACCCCTTGGCAAGCTGGGTGACAGAGCCCTGGTTTACGGAAAGATCACCATCAAGGAAGGGGGCAAGGAGTTCAAGCCCTGGAGTTCCAATCTGCTCGACGTCTTGGCCACTTTCGGCAGGCCCAATGTGGACTTTTCCATCTTCTGGGTCGAAGCGGGAGCCCGGGGCTTTTCCGTGGCCGTCGAGGGTGACGGACATTTCTACTGGATCATCCCGAGGGGAACGTATCTCCTCTACCATACCTGCCTGGATCCCCTCCCGAGCAACGAAGCCTTCGCGGCCTTCCAGGTACCCGCCAGGGGAGATGCCGTCTATGCCGGGACGCTGATCGTGCATGTCGAGTCGGAGTACGAGTCGTCGAGCGATGAAATCGGATTCCGCGTCACGGCGGTCGAGGTCGAGGATGCCTACGAAGAGGAACTGAAGATCCTGCGCAAGAGACACCCCGGCCTGGCTTTGGATGTCACGAAGATCCTGGCGAGATACGACCCCGTCTTCCCCGGCCTCTTCAAGGATTACGATCGTTACCAATGTGAGCGGATCCTCAACCGCAACGGCCTGACTCTTCTCTCTTACGGCACCCGCTGAAAGCGCGCAAAGCATTGCCCCGTCCGCGTCCCGGCCTGCCCCCCGACCCTCCGGATGAACCCGCCTTTCACCGATGTTTTGTTTCACGACGCTTGACAGCGATCCCGCTTTTCTATATGTCCAGGATGTCCTTGGAGCATTTTTCATTGATTGAGACGGCTATCATGGAGAGAACCCAATGGAACCAAAACGGTGCAATGGCCGCGAGGCCGTCCTCGTGGACGGATGCCGGATTCCTTTCCTGCGCTCCGGTTCGAGCTACAGAGATCTGACGTCCTATGACCTCGGCAGGCTGGCGTTGAAGGCCCTGCTGGACAGGACGCAGGTCGATCCTGGAAAGGTCGAGCGCGTCATCCTGGGTACGGTGATCACGCGCATCGCCACCAGCAACGTGGCCCGCGAGTCCGCCCTGGCCGCCGGGTTTCCCCCCCATGTCCCCGCCTATACGGTGACCCTCGCCTGCATATCCGCGAATGTGGCCATTACGAACGGCGTTGATCTCATCAGCACGGGCCAGGCCGATATCGTCGTCGCGGGCGGCACGGAGAGCATGTCCGACATTCCCATCTGTTACCGGAAACCCGTCCGCCGAAAGCTGCTCGAGGCCCAGAGATACAGAGGGCCCATGGACTTTCTCGAGTTCCCCAAAGGCATCGGTCTGAAAGATCTTCTTCCGGAGGTCCCCTCCATTTCGGAGTTTTCCACGGGAAGGGTGATGGGGGAAGATTGCGACAGACTGGCGGCCCGACTTGACGTCAGCCGCGAGGATCAGGACAAGTATGCCCTGAGGTCGCACCTGGCGGCGGCCAGGGCGACGGCGGAAGGCCTGCTCGGCGGGGAGATTGAACCGGTGCGGGTCCCACCTGATTTTCAGACCGTCTCGGCGGACAACGGTTTCCGGGCCGACACCTCTCTCGAAAAATTGGCGGGCCTGAAGCCGGCCTTCGTGAAAAAATACGGGACGGTGACGGCGGGGAATTCATCCTTCCTGACGGACGGGGCCGCGGCGACGCTGCTTATGGCGGAGGATGTCGCGCTGGCCCTCGGATATAGGCCGAAGGCCCGGATCCGCGCCTATGCCTATTCGGCCCAGGACCCGGGAGAGGAACTGCTGCTCGGCCCTGCCTATGCAACCCCGAGGGCCCTGGACGCCGCCGGAATCGGGCTTTCCGATATTGATGTTTTTGAGTTTCACGAGGCCTTCGCGGGACAGGTCCTGGCCAACCTTCGGTGTCTTGCCTCAGATTCCTTTGCCCGGGAAAAACTGGGCAGGGCGGAAAAGGTGGGGGATGTCCCCCTGGAGAAGTTAAACACCCTCGGCGGATCCCTGTCGCTGGGCCACCCTTTCGGTGCCACGGGCGCCCGGCTGGTCATTACGGCGGCCAACCGGCTCATCCGAGAGGACGGCACTTTCGCTCTGGTGGCGGCCTGCGCCGCCGGAGCGATGGGGAGCGCGATCATCCTGGAACGCTGGAGGGATCAGTGACCCCCGCCCCTCGCGAGGTTCCGTTTCCCGCAGATTGCTGACCACGGGAGGAATTCTTCATGACCTATGCCCAAGTCGAACAGCAGAACGGCGTGGCCGTCATCTGGCTCGATCAGCCCGGTGAGAAGGTGAACAAGATCTCGCTCGATCTGCTCGATGGATTCTCGGAGATCCTGCACCGGATAGAAGCGGATCCTGCCGTGAAAGGTGTCGTCCTGATCAGCCGCAAGGAGGACAACTTCATCGCCGGCGCCGACCTGGATCGATTCCGGCGGGCGGAAAACCCGGCTCCGGTGGAGGCCCTCAGCCGCGACGGCCACGTGATCCTGAACCGCATGGCCGCGTTCCCCAAGCCGATTGTCGCGGCGATTCACGGGGCCACCTTCGGCGGCGGTCTCGAGGTGGCTCTCGCCTGTCACTTCCGGATCGCCACGGACGACCCGCGGACGGTGATGGCGCTGCCCGAGGTGAAGCTGGGACTTCTGCCCGCCGGGGGCGGGACCCAGCGCCTCCCCCGTCTCGTGGGTCTGCAGAAGGCCCTGGACATGATGCTCACGGGAAAGAACATCTATCCCCGCCAGGCGAAAAAAATGGGGCTGGTGGACGAAGTCGTCGATCCCTACACGCTTCTCAGGGCCGCGAAGATGGCGGCTTTGGAGCTGGCCGAAGAGGCCCTCGAGCGCAAGAAGAAACGGACCCTGCTGGAGGGTCTCATGGAGAGCACGCCTCTGAGCCGCAAACTGGTTTACAAGAAGACCAGGCAGATGGTCCAGAAAACGACCCATGGCAATTACCCGGCGCCCTTCAGGATCATTGACTGCGTCGAGGCGGGTCTCGAAAAGGGGCTTGAAGCGGGCGAGAAGATGGAGGAGAAAGCCTTCGGGGATCTGGCTATGACGCCGCAGTCACGGGAACTGATCCGGATATTTTTCGGTATGACGGCCCTCAAGAAAAATCCGCTCCAGGACCAGGTTCGCCCCGCGGGAAAGATCGGGATCCTCGGCGCCGGTCTCATGGGATCGGGCATCGCGAGCGTGAGCGCGGAAAACGGCATGGATGTCCTCCTCAAGGACGTGAGTCCCGAGGCCCTCGCTCGCGGCGAGAGGGCCGTCTGGCGGGAGCTCGACCAAAAGGTGCAGCGGCGAATCCTCACCCCTTTCCAGCGGGACCGGATCTTCAGCCGGATCTCGGGCCAGGACGGCTACCGGGGTTTTGAAAAGGCTGACCTCGTCATAGAGGCGGTCTTCGAGGATCTGGACCTCAAGAGGAGGATGCTCCGTGAGGTGGAGACCGTCGTCAGGGAGGATGCGATCTTCGCAAGCAACACCTCCGCCCTTCCCATCGCGAGCATTGCAGAGGCCTCCGTCCGCCCCGACCGCGTGATCGGGATGCACTACTTCTCCCCCGTTCCCAGGATGCCCCTTCTGGAGATCATCGTCACGGCCGGAACCGCTCCCTGGGTGACGGCAACGGCGATTGACACGGGGATTCGCCAGGGGAAGACGGTGATCGTCGTGAACGACGGGCCGGGTTTCTACACCACCCGGATCCTCGCCCCCCTTCTCAACGAGGCCCTCGTGCTGCTGCACGGGGGGGCCGATATCGAGGAGGTCGATGGAGCCATGCTCCGGTTCGGTTATCCCGTGGGTCCTCTAGCCCTCCTCGATGAAGTGGGAATAGACGTGGGGGCCCATGTTTCGCGGGTCCTCGGCCCCCTCTTCGCCGGGCGCGGTGTTCGGGCCGATGGGGCTATGGAGGCGCTCTTCAAGGCCGGGTACAAGGGGCGCAAAAACAACAGGGGTTTCTATCTCTACGATCCCTCCGGCGGGGGGCACAAAAAAGATGTCAACGAGGAAGTGTACGACTTCTTCGGCGGCCCCAAGCGGGTGGGCGTCGGGGAGGCGGAGGTTCAGAACAGGCTGACCCTTGCCATGATGAATGAGGCCGCCTATTGCCTTCAGGATGGCATCCTGAACTCGCCGAGGGACGGCGATATCGGGGCCGTCTTCGGTCTCGGGTTCCCGCCTTTTCTGGGAGGGCCATTCCGATACATCGATCGGCTCGGTCCCCGGCGGGTCCTTGCCATGATGGAGGATCTCGTGAACATTCACGGCCGGCGTTTCGAGCCGGCGGCGATCCTCCGCGACATGGCCGCGGAGAACAGGCGCTTCTACCCGGGCTGAGGCATGACCGGGGGGGATGGGCTTACCGACCGACTGAAGGAACCGCCATGTCACCGGAAAATTTCGTTCAGGTCCTGCTCAGAAATTTTGCAGAATACGCCGACGCCCCTGCCATGATGTTCAGGAAACAGGGGTCCTATCGGACGATCACATACCGCGATCTCGAAGCCATCGCGCTCCGCGTCGCCTCCAACCTGATCCGATCGGACCTCCGGCCGCGGGACCGCATCGCGATTCTTTCCCGGAACCGTCCCGATTGGGCCTATGCGGATCTGGGCTCCCTTCTGGCCGGCGCCGTCACCTCTGCTATTTACGCCACGTCGCTCCCCGAGGAGGCGGCTTTTATCCTCCGGGATCTGGAGGCGTCCATCCTTTTTGTCGAGGACCCTTCCCAGCTCGGGAAGATCCTCGCGATCCGGGACCGGATCCCCTCGGTCGTAAAGGTCTTCGTTTTTGAAGAGACCTTCGAAAATCCAGACGACACCTGGATCCAGCCTTTCTCCGCGCTTTTGCGGGACGATGAACCGCTGACGGAGATCCGGGCCAGGATGGCCGGGATCGTCGACGCCATCGGGGGCGACGACATCATGTGCATCATCTACACGAGCGGCACGACGGCGAACCCCAAGGGCGTCGTCCTCACGCACAACAACTATCTGCAGACCGCCGTGATCCTCGTCGAGGGTATGGGAAGGGATGTCGTCAGCCGGCTGCACCGGAACATCAGCTTTCTTCCCCTGGCCCACGCCTTCGAACGCTTCGCCGGCTACTATCTGCTTCTTTACCTGGGACGATGTATCGGCTACGCCGAGAGCCTCGAGGCACTGGCACAGAATCTGCGTGAAATCCGGCCGCAGTTCATGGTGGCCGTGCCGAGGGTCTTCGAGAAGATCCATGCCCGTATGACCCAGAATGTCCGGACGTCCCCTCTGACGAAGAAGATGATCTTTCACTGGGCCATGAAGGTCGGAAAGGAGACCAGCCGCTACAGGACGGCCCATCGTCCGCTGCCCCCGGGGCTTCGGCTCCGCCACAAACTGGCGGAGAGAATCGTTTTCAAGAAAGTCAAGGAGGCTTTCGGCGGTGAACTCGAGTTTTGCGTCTCCGGCGGGGCGCCCCTGAGCAGGGAGATCGCGGAATTTTTCCACGCCATGGACATCCTGATTCTGGAGGGCTGGGGCGCCACCGAGGCCACCACCCCCTCGACGATCAACAACCCCCGCGAATACCGCTTCGGTACCGTGGGCAAATCACTCCCGCGGGTGCACGTGAGGGCGGCCGAGGACGGTGAACTCGAGGTCAAGGGGCCAAACGTCTTCAAGGAATACTGGAAAAACCCCGCTGAGACGGCCGCTACCTTCACCCCCGACGGCTACTACCGGACGGGTGACATCGGCGTCATCGACGATCAGGGCTGGGTGACTATCACCGACCGGAAGAAGCAGCTGATCATCACCTCGGGCGGGAAGAACATCGCGCCGGCGCCTGTCGAGCATCTCCTGATCGGCGGCCGCCACATCGAGTCGGCCTATGTTCACGGGGATCGGCGGCACTACCTGACGGCGCTCCTCGTGCTGGATCGGAACGCCGTTGAAGCAACGGCAAAGTATCTCGGGTTCCCGGACCTGTCCTGGGAGGAGACGATCCGGCACCCCGCAATCCTCGAGAAGGTGCAGAAAGAGGTGGACCGGGCCAACGAGCAACTTCCCCGGTACATGCAGGTCAAGTATTTCCGGATCCTCCCGAGTCCTTTCACCATTGAAAGCGGCGAGCTGACGCCAACGATGAAGCTGAAAAGGGGCGTCGTGGCCGCCCGGTATAAAGACCTGCTGGACGGGATGTATGATGAATAGGCAAAAGGCGAAAGGCAAAAGGCAAAGGGCGAAGGGCAAAAGGCAAAAGGCAAAGGGCGAAGGGCGAAGGGCAAAGGGCAAAAGGCGAAGGGCAAAGGGCTAAGGGCGAAGGGCGAAGGGCAAAAGGCAAAAGGCAAAGGGCGAAGGGCGAAGGGCAAAGGGCAAAAGGCGAAGGGCAAAGGGCTAAGGGCGAAGGGCAAAGGGCAAAAGGCGAAGGGCAAAGGGCTAAGGGCGAAGGGCAAAGGGCAAAAGGCGAAGGGCAAAAGGCAAAAGGCAAAGGGCTAAGGGCGAAGGGCGAAGACGAAGTGCGAAGCCTGATGCCTTAGTAGGAGGTTTCATGAAATCGCTTTACTTCGGTTCGGAACATGAGACATTCAGAAGCACTGTGAGGCAATTTGTAGAAAAGGAAGTCGCACCGCACGCCGACGCCTGGGAGAGGGAGCGGCGCATCCCCAGATCCATCTGGAAAAGAATGGGAGAGCTCGGCTTTCTCGGGATCAACCATCCCGAGGCCTATGGCGGGACGGCGGCGGATTTCTTCTTTTCCGTCGTTTTCCTCGAGGAACTCAACCGATCCACCGTGGGCGGTTTTCCGGCGGCCGTCAGTGTTCATGCCTACATGGCGACGGAATACATCTCCCGGTTCGGCAGTGAAGAACTGAAACGGAGATATCTCGTCCCCTCTATCGGGGGTGAGAAAATCGGGGCTCTGGCCGTCACGGAACCCGACACGGGTTCGGACGTGGCAGCCATACGGACTCGGGCCGTGCGTCAGGGCGATCACTATCTACTGAACGGGTCAAAAACCTTCATCACAAACGGTGTCTTCGGCGATTTCGTCCTCGTCGCGGCGAAAACGGACCCCGGGGCCGGGGCGGGCGGTATCAGTCTCATCCTGGTGGATCGCGATACACCGGGCTTCAAGACCCGGCAGCTTCACAAGATCGGCTGGCACTGCTCCGATACGGGCGAGCTGTCTTTCGAGGATGTGCGCGTCCCCCTGTCCCACCTCGTCGGCGACGAAAACAGGGGCTTCTATTACATCATGAAGTGCTTCCAGCTCGAGCGACTGGTGAGCGCCGTGCTCTATGTGAGCGGCGCTGCGCTCTGCCTGGAGGCCACCCTGAAATACATCACGGAGCGGGAGGCCTTTGAGCGGCCCCTGTCGAAGTTCCAGGTTATTCGTCACGCCCTGGCTGATCTCCGGGCCGAGCTGGAAGCCGTTCGTCAGCTGACGTACTACACCTGCTGGCTTCACAACGGGAAGGAGCAGGCCGTGGATTACTGCTCCATGGCAAAGCTTCTGTCGACGGAGCTCATGAAAAAAATGGCGGACACCTGCCTGCAGTTCCACGGCGGCTACGGTTACATGGACGAGTATCTCATATCCCGCATTTACCGGGACGCGCGCGTGGGGACGATCGTGGGCGGTACATCGGAGATCATGCGCGAGATTATCGCGCGTCTGATGATTGATCAGGTCCGTTACGGGGCCGTGCCGGAGAAGGCGGCCTCAACGCCGGCGGCGGGTGCGACCGCTCGGCGCAAGGAAGAGGCCGGGGCGGCGGAACCTCGCGAAGGCATACCGGCCACCGCCGCCGGGATCCTCAGAAGCCTGCCGGGGCGTTTCATCGCCGAAAAGGCGGGTGACTGGGAAACCCTTTTTCATTTCGATCTTTCGGGTCCGGAGGGCGGGCAGTTCACCGTCACGATCCGGGGGGGAACCTGCACCGTCGAAGACGGCTTGAAGGGCAATCCGGAATGCGTCGTCAGGACGTCGGACAGGCTCTACCGGGATATTGAACTGGGGAGGGCAAACGCGGAGGTCGCCTTCATGACGGGCAAGATCAAGGTCAGCGATCTGGTCGAGATGATGAAATTTATCAAATCGTTCAGGCGCCTCCCGAAGGCGTGAACGGGGCTTCCTTCAGTCAGTCTGTCGCCGAGATAAGTTCGAAGACGAAACTGCCCACGGCCACCTTGGTCTGGATTTTCACGGGCAGTTTTTTTTCATCCGCTGTGTACCAGAGCATCATGTCGGGTTCCTTTTCTTTTCCGAAGACCTTCTCCAGTCGCTCCATCTCGGGGATGATCAGGTAGGTATCATAGGGCTTGCCGTCAATGACCAGCTTCTCCCGCCTGTCCACCCTTGCCCTTGTCGCGATCATTTTTTTCCCGTCAGTGACGGGGATCTCCAGTACGTCGCCTTCCTTCATCGGGTACAGGCGCACGACGAAAAAAAGTGACAGCGGGTCGAAGGTGCCGGCCCGGATGGGTACGGGTTTCTCCGCCTGTCCGAAGTTCGTGTAAGTGGCCGTCATCTTTTCCCAGTCGAATGTGACCACGACGTCGCGGGGGTGTTCCCCCGTGGCCTTTTTCGAGTAATAGAGCGTCCGGGACATTTGAACATCGGGGTAGGCATCCTGCCGCTCACGGATCTTGTAGATGAGATCCACGACGGCATTTGTTTTTGTCTCCATCATGAAATGATAGGTCCGGACGTCCTTGTAGGTCTTGTAGGGCAGGACCTCGATGACGGCGTCTCCGGCCGTGAGCATGCCCCAGCTGGCCCGGTAAACGAATTTTTCCCCCGGATGAAAAGGCGCTTCTTTCGTTGCGGCCTTCGCGCTGCAGGGGCCCGGGGACGAAGCGAGAGCTATCACAAGGAAGACAGCAAGAACCCCCGGTGACAGGTCCCGCCGGGGGAGAAAAAACGACCTGCTCACACGCCGGAAAATATGTGTTCTGTTCATGAGTTTTCCCCTCAGTCCGACTGCTTTCCCCGGAGAGCCGAAGATGTTTTTTTGACACAGTACAAAACCGGAACTAATGGTACTAACTATACAATATTGCTTGCTAATTTTGCTTTTATCTTTAAGCGCCCGAAGGGAGAAAGTCAAGCTAAAAGCGTAACGCCCCTTTTGCGTCTATTTTTTTGACATCCCATCCTGTCCCCGAACCGACCCGCTCGAACCCGCCGCCGGGTGAAAAAGTGCACTGAATTGCTCTGTTTCGCGCCCCGGCTCATGGCACCCCGTCATTTTTATTAAGTGCAATCAGATGGCATAGTTAGTGCTTTATAAGCCATCGATACAAGATGATCTCCATGAGGGCCTGCACGGCGGTTACAAACCCCCCCGCAGACACACGGCGGGGAGTGGCGGAAGAGAAACTCGAGGAGGAATTCGGTGCAGGCCTTGTTTAAAGGGGGGCCCTTTCGGTGGGGGTGAACGAGCAAACCAAGATTCGTGAAGCCACTCTTTTGAACGAACCTGTAAAAGCCCTGTTGCCCGGCGCAAAGAAGGTCTGGCTCAGCCTGATCACCAGCGGGTTGGCTGAACATGCCGACATCGAAACCACCCGCAGAACCATTGTCATCAATATTTTCATCATCATCGGCATCCTTTCGCTGATCACGCTCGGCACTCTCGCGCGCATTCAGAATAATCTGATCCTCTCATGGGCCGATTATCTTGCCGCCCTCGCCCTCACGCTGGCGATTCTCTACTTGCGCACGACGAAAAATTTCAAGCCGACCGCGTATTTCGGCGTCGGCCTGATAATGTGCCTCTTTTACTACCTCCTGTTCACCGGGGGGGTGAACCATTCGGCCCACGTCTGGTATTTCACCTTCCCCCTCATCGCGACCTTCGTCCTCGGGGCCACGGAAGGCCTGATCGCGACGATTATCCTGTTCGTTCCGGCCCTCCTGTTCTTCGGCATCAAGGACCCTCCCGCCATGCTCGCAACGTATTCCATGGATTTCAAACTGCGGTTTATACCGTCCTTTGTCGTGATTGCCGCCTTTGCCTATCTCTTTGAGAGCACGAGGGAAAGGGTCCAGGCGAAACTCACGAACGTCAATACGGAGTTGAACAGCACGGTCTCCGTGTTGAAAGAGACGGACGACAAGCTGAGAAGGGCCGGCGAGGAACTGGAGAAACGCGTGATCGAGCGGACAGAACAGCTCTACGTGGCCATCATGCAGTTGGAAACGGAGATGGCGGAGCGCAAGCGGTCCGAGGAGGCCCTGAGAGAAAGCGAAGGAAAGCTGAACGCCATTCTTTCCTCCATCAACGACTACATGGTCATGGTGGATCGGGACCTGAACATTGTCTGGAGCAACGAGAAGGCGAGGGAGGCATTCAACATCGACTGCGACGGGGGGAAGTGTTACGAGGCCCTGTGCGGCAGGGACCGGCCCTGCGGGACGGAACCCTGTTACGCGGTCAAGACGTTCCAGGACGGAGACATCCACGAGGATGAGGCCATCCTGATCAACCGGAGCGGCCAGGTCCTCGATTGTCACTGCGTTTCGAACGTGGCCTTCAGGGATGGCGGGGATAAGCCTTCCGCCGTCTTGAAGGTTCTGCGGGACATCACGGAAAAGAAGCAGACGGAGCGGGAAAAGAAATCCCTGGAGGAGAGGCTCAGGCGTTCCGAGAAGATGGAAGCCATCGGCACCCTCGCCGGGGGTGTGGCTCACGATCTCAACAACATCCTGGGTGCCATCGTAGGATATCCCGAGTTGATCCTGATGGACCTGCCGGAAAAAAGCCCGCTGAGAAAGGGGATTTCGGCCATCCAGAAGTCGGGCGAAAAAGCCGCGGCGATCGTCCAGGACATGCTGACCCTCGCCAGGCGGGGTGTGGCGGTGATGGAGCCGGTCAACTTCAACGACATCATCCGGGATTACCTGCGGAGCCCCGAACTCGAGAAGTTGAGATCCTTCCATCCCGACATCGGGGTTGAAGGCCACCTCGACGATGAACTGCTTCCCATGCTCGGCTCACCGGTCCACCTGTCCAAGGTCGTGATGAATCTTGTTTCGAACGCTGCCGAGGCCATGCCGCGGGGAGGGCTGATCAGGATCGAAACCACGAACCAGTACGTGGACACATCCATCCAGGGTTATGACCATGTCACCGAGGGCGAATACATCGTCACCAGGATCACCGATACGGGTATCGGCATCGCACCGAAGGACATCAGCAAGATCTTTGAACCCTTCTACACAAAAAAGGTGATGGGCAGGAGCGGGACGGGTCTGGGCATGGCCGTTGTCTGGGGAACCGTGAAAGACCACAACGGCTACATCGACATCCAGAGCGAAGAAGGCAAGGGCACCGCCATCACCATCTACTTCCCCGTCAACCGGCAGGCGGCGGGCAAGGAAGAGAAGAAGATTTATATCGAAAATTTCATGGCCCGGGGAGAGGCCATCCTGGTTGTGGATGATGTGGCGGAACAGAGGGAGATTGCCTACGTCATGCTGAAGAAGCTGGGCTACGACGTGAGCGCAATGTCCAGCGGGGAAGAGGCGGTCGAATACCTGAAACACCACTCCACGGACCTCGTTATCCTGGACATGATCATGGATCCCGGCATCGACGGGCTCGAGACCTATAAAATAATCACCGAGCAGCATCCGGGTCAGAAAGCGATTATCGTCAGCGGATTTGCCGAAACGGAACGCGTCAAGGAGGCCCAGAAGCTGGGGGCAGGGCAGTATATCAAGAAGCCCTACACGCTGGAGAAGATTGCCGTTGCCGTCAGAACGGAGCTGGATAGCGGAATCCGTCAGCCTGTCAAGGCGGCCTGACGCCGTTCGACTGCAAATAAACGGAAAGGTCTTTATCACCATTTCGCCACTACACGAAGGGAGAAGATTCCATGAGGAGAATAGAACTTTTAACGAAAGCTGAAATCCACCACTTCGGCGTCGAGATCGTCCACGGCCAGATGGAGCGTGACGGCTTCGAAATTCTCGGCGTGAACCCTTCGATGACGGTTACCCCGCAGATCGTCGCCCGCAAAAACGGCCAGCTGTGCTTTGTCGTCGTTCGGACGGATTTTTACCCGAATCGGGGAACTCTGGCGAATGACGAGGACTTCTTCTACAACCTGGGACACGCCGAAAGAAACAACGCCCTGTGCTACTTCGCCGGTGTGAGGCTCTGCAATGCCGCGGCGACGGATGCGGGAGACGAAGAGGGAATGAGCCTGCCCGTCAAGGGGGCTGATTTTTACGTGGAATATGAAGGCCTGAAGATCATGACCACGCTGGACCGCATGAAGGTCCGGGATGGCCGGGGATTGCGGGATCTGGAAGAGAGGGAGGTAAAACCGGCGATCGTGAAGAGCTTCTCGGAGGCGATCAGGAGTGCAGCCTCTCAGAAGTGAATGACTGCCGGATCGGGGCGTTAGCCCCGCTCGTCCACCAGGAGTGCGAAGAACCCGAGTTCCTTGGACTTCCGGTTGAATTCATCCTGCGAGATGTCGGCGTGGCCTGTTTCGGCAACAACCATGGATTCCTGGACGCACCCCGGAATCCAGTACGATTTGTAACCCGGCAGGGGGGGCTTGAAGGTGACGCCGGGGCGACCGACGGCAACCTTGTAAAATTTATTTTCGCCGGGCAGAACGGAGATCCGCGGATGGGAGTCATCCACGAGTATCGCCGATTTTTTTAGCTCCCCGTAGTAGGGAACCACGTCGTCTCCCCTGGGCGTCTGAACGACAATCAGGTCCGCTGCTTTCAGTGAGTCAAAATCGTTGTTGTCGATGATCAACCGGTTATCGACCGCGTGAATCTTGATTCCCCTCACGTTGTAACCCAGGTCCAGGAGGTTCTGGATGATCGCCTCCCCGATCTCTCCGATACCAAGGAGGGCTATGGTCGTCGAGTCCTTCGGCAGACAGTGTTTTTCGTAGATTCTCTCCACGGTCTCCACGACGGAGAAAACCCTTCCCCGCAGGCCGTAGACGAAAGGCTCTCCATAGGGGTAGTGGCTCTTGAAATATCGCGGCCCCTGACCCGCGATGGCGATGGCTTTCGCCCCCGTGACCTTCCGCGCAAACTCCAGGCGTCTCATGATCTTCCCGACGAGCTTCCTGTCGGTCTTGAGCTGCTCGATCGTGTTCGGCAGCCCCAGGACGAGACCGCGGCCGTAGCCGTTTCCGCTCGTGATGACCCCGGCGATAAAAGGTTTGCCCGAGATATACTTGGTCTGTACCTTCCGGATGCCGGGGAGGGTGTACCCTTCGATATCCTGGGCGTTGCCCGGATAGATCGTGAAGAGGGTGTTGATTTTAAACATCCGGCACACTGCGAGGAAAATGAAAATGGGCCATCGCAGTATCATGGACAGGAAAGCAAGGGTCTGCCTCTTGAGGTTTCTCTGTCTCTGATCGAGGGACACTTCTTACCCCTTCTTCAAGAACGCCGGTTCTCGGGTTCACTGGAGAAGGAAGGACAGATGGTATGAACAATCAAGCCGATGCGTGCGGGACACGCTATTAGGGCCCACCCTCCTCCAAAGTCCTTATTTCTTTCAGAATTTTTTCTAATTTGTCAAGACTTTTTTAGGGGGGCGTTTTCAGTTTCAACTGTTGCATCTGAAGGGGGCGAAGACGGCATTCATCAAGCAAGAGAACCGCGCAGGGCGGCGCGGTTCTGTTTGAGCTTTTATTCAGCTGCTCGAGGCCTGTAAACCCTGCCTAGGGCCGCTTTCCGTATTTCTTCAGGTGCGCTTCCCGGGCCTGCCTGACCCAGTTTTCCCGCCGGATTCGATCCTTGAAGGCCGTGAGTATCGAAGAGACCCGGTCGATGTCGGCCCTGGTCCATGTCGCTATCTGCCGGTATGTCCGCACCCCCAGCCGGTTCAATGCCCTTTCGATAACGGGCCCGATACCGCTGATCGTCTTCAGGTCGTCCCTGGCCCCGGTCTTTGCCGTCCGTCGGGCCCGGGGTCTTTCCGAGGGCCTGGACATCCCGATCTTCTTCCTGAGTTTTCCGATCTCTGCCTCCATCCCTTGACTGCGGGCCTCAAAGGCTTTAAGTGCCCTGTCGTCTTCGATGACCCGGTTTTCGAGTGGGGCGAGTTCAAGGATCCGCCGTTTCAGCTCCGCGATCAGGGCGTCTTTCTCCCGTGCCGCCGCCGAGCGGTTTTTTTCCTGTTCCTGCGCCCGCCTGTTTTGCCCCTCCATCTCGAGAAGCGAGGATTGGAGCTCGCCGGTTCGGTTTTGGAGGGCTGTTATTTCCGCATCCTTGTCGGCAACGGCTTTCTGCAGCCGGCCGTCCGTTTCTCCGAGACGTTTTTTAAGCGCATCGATCTGCTGGTCTTTTTCGCGGGTGACGGCCTTCAGGGTCATATCGAGCTCCCTGAGCATTCCGTCTTTGTCCTCGATCTGTTCCAGAACGGGCTCGATCTCCGTGATGCGAGTCTCCAGGTCCCGGATCTGCCCGTCTTTCTCACGGACGGTGGACGCCAGGAGGGCACCCATCTCCGAGATCCGTCTGTCTTTCTCCTCGGCCTCGCCTGCTTTGAGCTCGAGTTCAGAAACGCGTTTTCTGAGGGTTTGAACCTCCATTTCCTTCTCTCGCAGGGAGGCCGTCAGCCGGGCGTCCATCTCCCTGAGCCGGTTGTCTTTATCCTCGAGCCGGGCCTGCAACATCTCGAGTTCTCCGACGCGCCTGTTCAATGTCTCGACGGCTCCCTGTTTTTCCATCGTCGCCGATTGAAGAAGGGTGTCCATCTCCCGGAGCCGGTTGTCTTTGTCCTCGAGCCGGGCCTGCAACATCTGGAGTTCTCTGACGCGCCTGTTCAATGTCTCGATGGCGCCCTGTTTTTCCATCGTCGCCGATTGAAGAAGGGTGTCCATCTCCCGGAGCCGGTTGTCTTTATCCTCGAGCTGTGCCTTCAGCATCTCGACTTCGCTGGTGCGCCTGTTCAGTGTTTCGATGGCGCCCTGTTTTTCGCCCGTCACCGAGTGAAGCAGAGCGTCCAGTTGCTTGAGTTTTCTGTCCTTCTCCTCGAGCTGCGACGCCGTGAGCTCCAGTGCGGCGATCTTTTTCTTGAACCCCGCGACCTCCGAGGCCTTCTCTCCAAGCTCCCGCCGGACGCGTTCATCCAGTTCGCGCAGCTTATTCTCCCTGTCCTGCAGGCGGGACGGTAAGGGTTCGAGTTCGGTGATACGGGCGCCGAGCCGGGCGATCTCGCCTTCTCGTTCCTTCAATTGCCCGAGAAGCGGTTCCAGCTCCAGGAGCCGATCCCGAGCCCGCTGGAGCTCCTTCCCCGTTTCCGTGAGCTCTCTGCGGGAGGCACTCAGGTTGACCTTCATTTCATTGAGGTTGGCTGTTTTCGCGTCCACCTCGGATTTCAGGTCTTCGATCCTGCGGTTTGTCTCCGCGATACGGGTTTCGGCATCCTCGAGGGAGGACCGGAGGCTCGAGCGTTCGTGTTCAAGGGCCCTTGTCTTTTCTCCCCACCCGGCTTCGACGCCGGCCAGCCGGTTAGACCAGTGCGCGTTCCGGAGGTTCCAGGCCACGACGAAGCCTGCCGCTGCGACCGGTAAAAAATAGATGAAGATTTCAGAGGGGATCGTCGCCATACCTCATTCTCCTTTCTTTGCATGGAGCGCTGATGGACGGTTGACCTTTTGAACCCGGGGGGCTTCCCGTGGCGGGCACGGAAGTGCGAGCCTCACGGGCTCCGCGAAGAGGAATATTCACAAAAAGATTTTTATCTCAATAAGTTAGACGGGTCAAGTGTTGAATTGATATTTCTGCTGAAGTCCGGGGAAAGGATTCCTGGATGGCCCTTGCCGCGCTGCCTGTCTTTTTTAATGAGGACTTGCATTCTGACCCGTTCCGTCGTATTTCTAACCTTCATATATAGTCTGCCATGCTAAACCCGGTTGATCCGGGGCGGATGATTCGTTGCTGGTTTACCGGTCGCTCTCGACGTCGACCGAGAAACGGAGGGGACAACGCCCCGGTCTTTCGGAGGAGGGGGTCATGTTGCGCAGGCTTCCCGAGGATCAGTTCGTCCAGGCAGGGCGCTTCAGAGTCCGCTACCTGACGGTCGGAGCGATTGAGTCGCCCGTGATACTTCTTCACGGCCTGGGAGCATCCAGCGACATCTGGATGCACAACATCGAAGCCCTGGCCCTGCAGTACCGGGTCTATGCTCCCGATCTGGCCGGTTTCGGCAAGTCCGAAAGGCCGGAGACGCCGCTGACGCCTTACGCCTACACCCAGTTCCTCTACGATTTCATGAACGCCCTGGGCATCGGGAAAGCGAGTCTTGTGGCCTCGTCCTTCGGAGGGGCGATTGCGCTCCTCACCGCCGTCATGTATCCTGAAAAAGTCGAGAGACTCGTCGTTGTCGGGAGTGCCGGATTCGGCAGGGAAATTGCCTGGACGCTCAGGGCCATGTCCCTTCCCCTGATCGGGGAGATCCTCACCTATCCGAGCCGCCAGGGGGTGAGGGCCTTTTTCAGGCAGGCCGTCTACAACCCGGCCGTGATCACTTCGAGCTTCGTCAACCTTTACTATGGCTACTTCGCAAGCCCGGGTTTTCGCGAATATCTCCTGAAACTGGTGCGCATGATGGTTGACATTCACGGCGTGAAGGCTGAACTCGTCGGTCCCGCCGTCTGGAATCTCCGTGACATCACTCAGCCCACGCTCATTCTCTGGGGGGACCGGGACCGCATTATTCCCGTCGAGCTGGCCTATTTCGCCAAGAAGAGGATCAGGGGATCCGAGTTGCACATCTTCAAGGACTGCGGACACATCCCCTTCTACGAGAGACCGGAGGAGTTTAACAAACGCACGCGCGAGTTCCTGTCGGTTTCGTCATGATGACTTTGCTTCAGGACCGTCCGAAGGGGTGACGATGAGCCTTTCCCCCGGAAAAGAAAAAATCATCTTCGTGGTCAATCCCGAATCGCGCGCCGGGGCCACCCGCAAGCGTTGGCCGGGCATAAGGGGGATGGCGGAGAAGCGACTGGGTCCCATCGAAAGCTGCCTCACCACGGGGCCCGGGGACGCCACGGGAATCACCCGGCGGTGCCTCGGGGCGGGCGCCGGCCTGGTCGTCTGCGTGGGGGGGGACGGGACCCTCAATGAGGTCGTCAATGGTTTCATGCAGGAGGACGGCCCGGCGCGTCAGCAGGCGGTGCTGGGTTACATCCCCGTGGGAACGGGCTGTGACTTCGCTCGTTCCGTTTTCATTCCGCGTAATGTCGAAGGCGCCCTGGATATCATCGCAAGGGGGAAGACTCGCCTCATCGATCTCGGGCGTCTCGCCTACACCGACAGCCGGGGTGAACGAGTTGAGCGCTATTTTGACAATGCCGTCAGCTTCGGCATCGGCGGTGCGGTTGTCGCCCGCGTGAGGGATTACGCGCGGTTCTGCGGGCCATACACCGCCTATTTCTTTTCCCTCCTTTCGTCCGTCATTCTGGAGGGAAAGAAGCAGGTCCGGTTGGGCGTCGACGGCGGCTCCGAAGCCTTCTTCAGGGCATGGCACATCGTTGCGGCCAACGGCAGATTTCAGGGACGCGCCCTTCAGGTCGCGCCCGATGCCTCCATGGATGACGGCCTTCTGGATGTCCTCGTCTTCGGGGATATCGGCCTCATCGATGTCTTCCGCCATTTGCCGAAACTCTACACCGGCAGGACCGAAACCATCAAGGAAATCACACGCACCCGGGGCAGAAAGATCAGCGCGAGCTCGGACGAAGCGGTACTCGTGGAGGCCGACGGAGAACTCATCGGCAGGCTTCCCGTCGAGATCGAGGTCGTCCCCGGGGCCGTGAGGGTGATCGCCGGGTCCTGAGGGGTCAGAGGCTCCGGCAGCGGCGCCCCGCAATCAGTCTTTTCACCGGGGTCCGGGCGCGGGAGGCGAGCGACGGAGCGTCAGCGCCGGAAAGAGGGAATCGGGATGACGGCGTGTTACAGGTGCCGCAAGTATTGATCGGGGCGGTGAAAGGTGTCAGCGACAGGCGGACGGACAAATCAGTTTGACCGGCTCATGAAGATGGTGTGAATCGATGAAGAAGGTAGCGGGAGACAACCGGCGCCAGACAGGAGGTAAGCCCATGGAACTGGAAGCTGCCGTAAGGGGGAGACGCAGCATACGGAAGTTCAAGACGGATGAGCTCCCGAAACGCGTTGTTGAGGAAATCCTGGAAGCGGCTCGCTGGGCTCCGTCCTGGGGCAACACGCAGGCCTGGGAATTTTACGTGATCACCGGAAAGCCGCTCGAAGTGTTCCGGAAAGAGAATTTCGAGAATCTGACTGCCGGTAAACCCTTCAGACCGGATGTTCCCATACCCGAGGTCTGGCCGGAACACATGAAAAAGAGATACGGGGAACTCGGCCGGATTCTCCTGGCGGCCCTGGGCGTCAAACGGGAGGACAAGGAGGGACGAAATCGCTTCTACGGCGAGATGGCCCTTCTCTTCGGGGCCCCTTGCCTTGTCGTTGCATGCATCCCCGGGGACACGCTCGTCGAGTACGCCATGCTCGATGTCGGCCTCGTCACCCAGACCCTCTGCCTCGTGGCCCACGGGAAGGGCGTCGGCACCTGCATCATGGCTGCCGCCGTCGGCTTCCCCGATGCGCTGCGCAGGGTCGCGGGCATCCCGGAAAACCGGAAAATCATCGTGTCCATCGCCATGGGGTACCCCGAGAGCGCCGATCCCGTCAACCGGTTCGAGAGGCCGCGCGCGGGCCTTTCCGAATTCGTGCGGTGGGTGGAATAAGATTACGGCAGGCACTCATGACGGATAAGAAGAAGCGAGAAAACGGTCAACCGCCGAAGGAGATCAACACCGGGATCCAGGCCCTGATCGACCTGGGTCGTCGTCAGGGGTATGTGACCTACGATGATATCCTCAAGGAGTTTCCCGAAACGGAGCAAAACCTGGATCAGCTCGAAGATCTCTATGAAGTCCTGTCCGCCCGGGGTATCGAGATCGTCGAGGCCCCCGTGGAAGTCGAGGCGGAGAATGCGACCCCGGAGGCGGAGGCACCCCCGGTGGCGGCGGAGGTTCCCGTTGATGATCCCGTCCGCAGGTATCTGAACCGGATCGGCGAGATGCCGATCCTCACGCGGGAGCAGGAGGTGGAACTCGCCCAAAAGATAGAGCAAGCGGACGAACAGTCGAAGAAGAAGATGGTCGAGGCGAACCTGCGGCTTGTCGTCTCTGTGGCACGCAGGTATCAGGGGAGGGGCATGCCGCTTCCGGACCTCATCCAGGCCGGAAACCTCGGCCTGATCCGGGCCGTCGAGCACTTCGACTGGCGAAGGGGCTACAAGTTCAGCACCTACGCGACCTGGTGGATCCGGCAGGCCATCCTGAGGGCGCTGGATGACACGGCCCGCACGATCCGCCTCCCCGTCCATATGAAGGAGGCACTCAGCAAACTGGTCCGGGCTTCGAGGAAACTCCGTCAGGAACTGGGCCGTGAGCCGACGACGGAAGAAGTGGCGTCGGAATTGAACCTGCCCGTGGATAAGGTCCGGGAGATGTACGACATCACCCGCAGGCCGATTTCACTGGATATTCCCGTCGGTGATGAAGGTGAGACCCGGCTGGGTGATTTCATCGAAGACCAGAGGGGCTTTGAGCCCGTGGATACCATCACGGCCGAGGACCTGAAGGCCCAGCTGCAGGACATCCTGGAAACGCTCTCGCCGCGGGAGCGGGAAGTCCTGACCCTGCGATTCGGTCTGGAGGACGGCCGGCCCCACACGCTCGAGGAAGTCGGGCAGAAGTTCGGGGTGACACGGGAACGCATCCGCCAGATTGAGTCCAAGGCGCTGAGAAAGCTTCGTCACCCGATTCGCAAGAAACTCCTGGAAGATTTTCTGGACTGAAATCCCGGAGGGGCATCCCATACCCACGGTTCCGTGGGAGACGCGATCGGCAGCCTTCCATGAAGAATCAGAACCTCGCCAAGATGTTCTACGAGATTGCCGAGTACCTCGAGATGGACGGGGTGCCTTTCAAACCCTACGCCTACCAGAAGGCCGCGACAACCCTGGAGGCCATGAAGGAGGACGTGGAGGACGTCTACAGGCAGGGCGGCATCAAGGCGCTGAGGGCGCTGCCCGGCGTCGGCGAGGCGATTGCCAAAAAAATAGAAGAATATCTGACGACGGGGAGGCTCCGGTACTACGAGGAATTCAAGGAAAAGATGCCGATTGATCTCGGCGAGATCATCCGGGTGGAGGGGATGGGGCCCAGGCGCGCCAAGACCCTCTTCGAGAAACTGGGCGTCCGGAATCTGCAGGAACTGGAGAAGGCGGCGAGAGGCCACCGGATCGCCCCCCTTGCCGGGTTCGGTGAAAAGACGGAGAAAAACATCCTCGAGGCCATCGAATTCCTGAAGCGGAGCAAGGGGCGATTCCTCCTCGGCGATCTCCTGCCCGTCGCCGAAACGGTTCTGGAGAAGCTCCGGGGGGTAAAAGGCGTCGAACGCGCCGATATGGCGGGGTCGCTGAGACGCATGAAGGAAACGATCGGCGACGTGGATTTCCTGGTCATCTCCAGGGATCCGGACAGGGTCATGGATGCGTTCGTGTCCCTCCCCGGCGTGGAAAAAATATGGGGAAAGGGAAAGACCAAATCCTCCGTGCGGATGGCGGAGGGCTACGACATGGACGTCCGGGTCATCGCGCCGGAGAGTTACGGCGCGGCCCTGCAGTATTTCACGGGTTCCAAGGAGCACAACATCGCCCTGCGGAAGATCGCCATCGACCGGGGGTTCAAACTCAGCGAGTACGGCCTCTTCAAGGGTTCGAAAAGCATCGCCGCGAGAACGGAAGAGGAAATATACCGGCGGCTCGGTCTTCAATGGATCCCGCCGGAAATGCGGGAAGACCGCGGGGAGGTCGGGCTCGCCGAAGAGGGGAGGCTGCCCGAGTCTGTCTCGGAGGAGGACATCCGGGGGGACCTGCACGTCCACAGCGACTGGGACGGGGGGAGCAACTCCATTGAGAGAATCGCGGAGGCGGCAAGGGAGAGAGGTTATCATTATGTCGGGATTGCCGATCACACGAAGTTCCTGAAGATCGAGCACGGCCTCGACGAGAAGAAGATCCGCGAGCGGAATGCGGAAATCGACGACCTGAACGAACAAGCGAGGAAGTCCGGGTCGCGCTTCAGGATACTCAAGGGGTGTGAGGCCAACATCATGAACGACGGCTCCATCGACATCAGCGACGACGTCCTGGCGGAACTCGATTTCGTGATTGCGGGGATCCACTCTCACTTCAAGATGGCCCGGACCGACATGACGGAGCGGATCATCCGGGCGCTGAAGAACCCCCATGTGGACATCCTCTCTCATCCCACGGGCCGCATCCTCAAGCGGCGCGACGAGTACGAGGCGGACTTCGACCGTCTCCTGAAGGTCGCCCGCGAAGAGGGAAAGGTCCTGGAGATCAACGCATACCCCGAGAGGCTGGATTTAAACGATACGAATATCCTGAAGGCCGTCAAGTCCGGTGTCCGCATGGCGGTCAATACGGACGCCCATCACGTCGACCAGCTGGACATGATGAGATACGGCGTGGCGCAGGCCAGGCGGGGCTGGGCGTGTAAGAAGGACATCATCAACACGTGGCCCGCGGCGGCCCTCCTGAAGGTCATGAAGTAGAGGGAGGCCCGTCGAGGCGGCTGCCCCGCGGCGGGGATGAACCCCCGGAGGACTTTTCGACGGGGAGAGGTCAACTGAAAAATTTTACGGAGGTAAATCATGACGGGGAAAATTCTTTTCTCTGTATTTCTCACGGCGGGTATTCTTTTCACACCGCAAGCCCGGGCGGCACCCTTCGATGACATGCTCAAAAGCGTCCGAATCCCCGCCGGGTTGTCCCGGGACGAGGGCACCACCGTGTCGGGTCTCAAGGAAGCCCTTTCCGTGGGGACGGACAGGGCCGTGAAGTCCGTCTCGAAGACGGACGGTTACTTCAAGGACCGGGCCATCAAGATTCTCATGCCCGAGAAGATACAGAAAGCGGCGGACGTCCTGAAGATGGCGGGCTACTCGAAGGAAGTGGACGATTTTGTCCTCAGCATGAACCGGGCGGCGGAAAAAGCGGCGCCCGAGGCGGCGTCCATTTTTGTCGATGCCATCAAGCAGATGTCCTTCGAGGACGCCGGGAAGATCCTGAAAGGGGGGAATACGGCCGCCACGGACTATTTCGAGGCCTTGACGTCGGGCCGGCTCTTTGACAGATTCAAACCCATCATCTCGGAGAGCATGAACCAGGTGGGCGTGACACGCTCCTACAAGGCCATGACGGACAAGTACGCGGCGGCGGCGCCTTTCATGAAGATGGAGTCCCTCGACCTGGACCGGTATGTTACGGACAAGGCTCTCGAGGGGCTTTTTTTCAAGCTGGGGCAGGAGGAAAAAGCCATCAGGACGAACCCGGCCGCGCGGACGACGGAACTCCTCCGGACGGTTTTCGGGAAGTGATCCGATGATCGACGGAAGATCGAAAGGATGGCCGATCATTTCCGTCCGCCGCTTTTCGGGACGGGGAGGAATCAACCAGTGAAGTCGGCAATCGAATCCGTTTACATCATCGGTGCCGGGGCCCTCGGTGCGGCCTATGCCGGCCTGCTCCATGAAATGGACAGGAAGGTTGTGGCTTTCATCGCGGCGGGCGAGCGGGCGGTGCGGCTGAGAGACCAGGGCGTCATCGTCAACGGCAGACCTTACCGGATTGCCGTTTTCCAGCCGGAGGAGATTCCGGATCCTGCAGACCTCGTCATCGTGGCGGTCAAACATCATCACCTCGATCAGGCCATCGGCGAGTTGAAGAGAGCCGTCGGCGAAAAAACGACCCTCGTCTCCGTCATGAACGGCATCGACAGTGAGGAGAGGATCGGCGCCGTTTACGAGATGAGCAAGGTCCTCTATGCGGTCAACGTGGGTATCGACGCCCTGCGGGAAGGGAACCGGGTGACCTACAGGAGCCAGGGCAGGCTCCTTTTCGGCGAGGCCCGAAACACGGTCTGGACGGACCGGGTCAGGCGCCTGAAGGAATTCTTTGACAGGGCCGGGATTGCCTGCGAGGTGCGGGAAGACATGATCCGCACCCTCTGGTGGAAGTTCATGATCAATGTGGGAATCAACCAGGCGTCGGCCGTCCTCGGTGGTTCCTACAGCCTTTTTCAGACCTCCCGGCAGGCGAGGGACCTCATGGCGTCTGCCATGCAGGAGGTCATCCGGCTGGCCGAAGCAGCCGGGGTGCATCTGACGGATGAGGATGTCCGGAACTGGTATGCCGTCCTTGACGCGCTCAATCCCTCGGGGAAAACCTCCATGCTCCAGGATGTCGAGGCGGGGCGGAAGACGGAGGTGGAGATGTTTGCCGGCAAGGTCACCGAACTGGGTCGGCGCTACGGTGTCCCCACGCCGGTCAATGAAAGGCTCTTTGCGGAGATCAGGAGGATCGAGGGCGCCCTGAAACGGCAACCCTAGACGTCATCTCCATTGAAAATGCCCCGGGAATGCCGGTCTCGATGCCGCGACGACTCGCCGGATCATTTCAGGATGATTTTGGGATCCGCAATGTTCGCGTTCGGGACAATGATGCGGGACTGCTCCTGGCGCTGCATTTCCTTGGCCTGCTCGACCAGGTGTTCCACGAATTATTCCATGGTCTCGGGGAACTTCTCCAGGGCCTGCTGAAGATTCTTCGCCTCGATGGGAAACTGGATGGGCAGGGGGCCGTGCTGGGTGACGAGGGACGACTGTCCGATATAGAGAATCTTGCGGTTCTTGTCGAATTCGCCGTTCGATTTGACGGGCGTCAGCTGCCGGATGGCGCCGACTCTCATATCGGTGAAGATTTCCTCCCTGTAGAGGTCCTGGACGCTGATCCGGACCTTCGGCCTGCCGGCTCCGCCGGGACCCGCGGCCTGGGTGGTTTCTTTTGTCTGGTCTTCCATGGCCTGTCTCCTTCGCTGTCGGGTGTGCGGGGCAAATACCATATTTCGGAATATAAATACAGCCCTATCTGGTTCCTGAGGCATGGGTGAGGGCGGTGATGTGACGTGGACCTCCCGGTCCTCCCGGGGGGCATTCCCGTGGCGCTTAACGGTGACACAACCACACTCCGGAGGATATGTGATGAGGGTCTTGCGGCTTAACCCGAAACGCTGGGACGACTGGTGGAATGCCTACTTTGACGAGGCCTTTCCGCTGATTGAGGACATGATCACCCTGCAGGTTTTCGGGACCATGCTGGCCGGCGCCTTCGACAGACCGGGGCCTTATGCTTCGGAGGTCGTCATTTCGGAGGACGAGTTTCAGAGGCTTCTGGAGTGGTGTGCCGGTGCCCTCCCGAACTGGAGCCGGGAAGGGGTCATACCCGTCGAACACAACTCTGAGGACTATTTCGAGAGGAAAAGTCTGTACAGGGATGCCCGCGGGCGTTTATTTTACTGCGATGCTAGCGGCCGGCTGTGGCTTCTCGAGGGGAAAATCGAATGGGCGGGTTACGCGCCGTGCCGCTCTTACTGGCGACCTCATCCGGGAACGCTCAACAAAGTGCCCGAGTCGAAGGTCGGTGACAAGATCAGGCACCTCATAAGGGACCTGGAGCAAGGGGGTTAAAAGCAAAAACCCCTTGCCGCTCCCCCCTATATGCCGGTGAAGGGTATCATGTGGTGCTCGAGTTTCGTTAAGCCCCCCTCCACAGCCACATGGATCACTGCACGGGCGACCATTTCGGGGACCTCGCGGTTGAAGACACCCGGTATGATGTAATCCTCCCTCAGCGCCTTTTCCCCGACCATCGATGCGATGGCCTGCGCGGCTGCCGTCAGCATGTCGTGATTGACCTCGCGGGCGCGGCAGTCAAGGAGCCCGCGGAAGAGCCCCGGGAAACACAGAACGTTGTTGATCTGGTTGGGATAATCCGACCGTCCCGTTGCCACAATCCTGGCGTGCCTCGAAGCCTCCTCCGGCATGATCTCCGGTTCCGGGTTTGCCATGGCAAAGACGACGGGATCCCTCGCCATCTTTTTAATGTCCCGGCCGTGGACGATCCCGGGCGTGGACAACCCGATGAAAACATCGGCGCCGGCGAGGGCCTTTGAAAGGGAACCCTTCAATTTCCCCGGGTTTGTCACGGCCGCTATCTCTTCCTTGACGGCGTTCATGTTTTCTTTCCTTCCGCTGTAGAGGGTGCCTCTGCTGTCGCAACCCACGATGTGTCCGACACCCACCGAGAGGAGCAGCCGGATGCAGGCACTGCCCGCCGCGCCCAGTCCGCTCACGACAACGCGAAGGTGTTCAAATGTTTTCCCCGTGATCTTCAGCGCGTTGATGAGACCGGCGAGGATGACCACGGCCGTCCCGTGCTGGTCGTCATGGAAGACCGGGATTTCCAGATCTTTTCTAAGCTGTTCCTCGATTTCAAAACAGCGGGGCGCGGAGATGTCCTCCAGGTTGATTCCGCCGAAGGCCGGGGCAATCCACCGGACGGCCCGGACGATTTCTTCCACTTTCTGCGTGTCCAGGCAAATGGGGAAGGCATCGACGACGCCGAGTTCCTTGAAGAGCATGGCTTTTCCTTCCATGACGGGCAGCGCGGCCATCGGCCCGATGTTTCCCAGCCCGAGAACGGCGGAACCGTCCGTCACGATGGCCACGGCATTTTTTTTGATGGTCAGGTCATAAACGCTGGCCGGGTCTTCGTGGATGGCCATGCAGACCCGTGCGACACCGGGCGTGTAGGCCATGGAAAGATCGTCGCGGCTCGTGAGGGGGAGCTTGTTCCTGATCTCGATCTTGCCCCCGCGGTGAACCATGAAGGTCCGATCGGCCACGTTCAGGATGATGATGCCGCGGACACGACGGATCGCGTCCACGATCCGGCGGCCGGACTCGAGATTGGCCGCATTGATGACGATGTCCCGGATGAGGGTTTCTTGTCTGAAGGCGGCGATGTCGATTGAGCCAATACTGCCGCCTGCCCTGCCGATGGCGCGGGCAACCTTGGCGAACATACCCGGTTTGTTTGGGATTTCCAGCCTTACGAGGATGCTGTATCCGGGTCCAGGCGTCCTGAGCATGTGGGGCCTCCCGAAAAAACAATGATGGATAAATCTAGTACAGACGGGATTAGAATACAAGGGTGACGCAGGCGTCATCTTGCCGCGCCGGGTGTCTGTCGGCGCGACGGGCGGGAGGTGTGGGACGCCGTGCGGGTTTTAGTTCTTCAATGCGTCGGGACATGCAAGGCCGGAGAAATGTCCTGAAGGAAATTGCGGCCAACCATCCGGGGTGTCCGCCTGTCAATTCTCCGGGGGAGAGGCGGCATTTTGACAGCCATCCCCCGGCGCGACCTGCGGGTGCAACTCATGATGAATCCGGACGCGGATGTCAGGCACCGGGTGCCTGTTTTTTTTCGGCCGCAATCTTTTCGTCGGTCTTTGTCTCTTTGATCTCCTGGATTTTCTCGGCCAGTTTTTCGGTCCAGGGGTCCCTTGTTTCGAAATCCGCGGGGTCGTAAAAGAGCAGGAACGGGACAAGGGCGATGAGCCCGCATATTATAAACGCCTGGTAAGGGGATGCGTTTGCGAGAAACTCTATCATCGTGCTTCTTCCTTTCATCGTAAGTATCATGACGCACATCCCCTCCCTGTGGAATCCTATCAATCAAAAAAGATGCCAGAGTGCTCCCTCGTTTTGGGAAAAATTGGACCGACAGAATTTTTCAGCCGGACTTCGCCGCTGAAATGCGAATGAAGGGGGCGCGGAAACATCGCCTATTTCGTTTCCGTAACCAATCCGCGCCCTTGAGAGTCCTTGAAGGAATCGGTTTAACTTTGAGGGAGTTCGGCGCCCCGGACCTTTCGGCCGGCCTTTACCGGGGCAGGAGGCCCCCCCGTTGAAAAATGAGAAAGCAGGCGGGCTATCCTTTCCGGGGCACCCCGTACTCGAACTCGCCGCAGTCGATGACGGTATCGCCGTTTTGCGCGTTTCTTGTCTTCCAGAGGGCCTTTCCCTCCGTCAGTTTCCAGATGACCGTCTGGATGGGCTCCCCCGGGTAGAGGGTCCTCGTGAAGCGGCAGGCGATTCGTTTCACCTTTTCCGGCTGTTCGGGAACAAGGCTCGCGATGAGGGCGCGGCATGCGAAACCCAGCGTGCACATGCCGTGGATGATATTCTTTTCGAACCCGGCTCTGCGGGCGAAAGCCGGAACGGCGTGCAGGGGGTGATAGTCGCCGGAGAGGCGGTAGAGAAGTGGCTGGTTCGGCGAGGGAAGGGCCCCGACCGTGAAATCGGGGGGCCTCTCGGGAAACGAAACGACCTTCCGGGGCGCGTCCTCTCCGCCGAACCCTCCATCGTAGCGGCCGAAGAGGGAAAAGACGGCGGTGAAGAGCTTTTCCCCGTCTCCCGCAAAGGTATCGGCTTCGCCGATGACGATGGCGCCTTTTTCTTTCTTGTCATAATATCGGGTGATCTGTCCTTCAGCCCTGAAGGTCCCGGAGACCGGGATGGGCCGGTGGCAGATGAGTTCCTGTTCACCGTGAAGGAGACCCACGTCGTCAATATTGGCCGCCTTCGAGATCTCGAAGAAGAAATCGAAGATGGTCGCGATGCCGAAGGTCGGGATGACCTTCAGGTTGCTCTCGTGGACGAAGTGGAACTCGTCGAAACCCGCCCCTACCCCGAGGGCGTAAAGGATGACGTCCCTCCAACTGTACTCCTTCACTACCGGTCCGATTTTCTTTCCCCGTGCGTTCAGGTTGAGAGCCATGTGCTTTCCTCCTTTTTTTATTGTTTGAGACGGCCTAGGGCGCGGGCAGGGCGAGTGCAGGGTCGAACCATGTGAGCATCGTGTCGTTCTTTTCCCGCGGATAGGCGTGATAGAGGTCGGGGACGATCTCCTGGGTGATATCGGCACCCGCCTCCCGGAGCATTTTATAGCCTGTTTTTGCGTACCACAGAGGAAACATCCAGTCGCGCGCGCCGTGAACCCACAGGATGCGCCGTCCCCGGACGTGCCGGAGGTTGAAGGGGGGGAGGATGCCCGCCGCGAGGGCGAAGGCCGAGAAAGGGGATTCTTCGTCGAGGGCTCGTTTGAGCAGGTAGGTGGCCCCGTCCGAAAGACCGGTCAGCAGCATTTTCTTCCTGTCCACGTTCCAGCGGTCGATGACCTGCCGGAGGACTTCCTGCAGGAACGCCTCGTCGATGTCGGGTCCGGTGATGGACCAGGTGCTTCCGCGCGACGTCGGGGCGACAAGAAGAAAACGGCGGCTCCTCGCCTCGCGGAGCCACGTCCAGATGAAGTCACGACCGTGACCGAATCCGCCGTGAAGGGCCATGACGAGAGGCCAGGGATCCGAACCCGTGTAGGTTTCGGGGATGAAGATCGAATAAGTGCCACGGGCGTAGGGCTGCTCGTCGTCGCCGACGTGCCGTAGCCCCGCAGGGCCGTCCGATGACGCGGGCCGAATGAAGGCGTCCTCATTCTCGCGAAGGGGCCTTTCGAGGAAAAAGCGGTTGACGGCCGGGAGGCTTTCGTGAAGCGGGTAGAGGATCTCCATGGCGCGGTTCACCCGCCGGGCGGACTTTCTGAAATTCACGAGGAATGCCTCGAGATAATCGGCCGCCACGGAGAGACGAAGCGAATCCAGGCAAAGCGCCGAGGCCTCCAGGAGAGCTTCCTTCAAGGCCTTTGACGCCGGCGGGCACGGGCTCGACCGGAGGCGGTTGAGGGACTTCTCCAGGCGCTCCGCCAGGGGGCCGAACCTCTCCCTGAGAACGGGCACGATCCCCGGAAAAAAAAGGCGATGGCCCTCCTCGAAGGCTTCGAGGGCGGCTGTGAGGTCGCTCAAGAGCGCATCACGGGCCTGTTTGTGGTCAGCGGCCGCGTCGGGCGGGTTTCCCTGCCCAGATCTTTCTGTCGTCATTTACCCCTGCTCCCGCCTGTTTCCGTGTAACGTCGGGTTCAATGCTTTTCTCTTAAAACATTTTCCCGACCGGCGCAAGATGCGACACTGTCTTTCCGCCCTCCGGTCGGAAAAAAAGTATTCCGCGGACTTTTTGTACTCTCATAGACCGCGAACAGGAAAGGGGGATAGTCATGGCGAAATTTTTCATGTTCGGCAAGTACAGCGCCGAGGCGGCGAAGGACATCAGCCCGGAGCGGACAGGCCGGGCCCTTGAGGTGATTCAAAAATTCAAGGGAAGGTGGAAGGCATCCGGATGCAGCAGGGAGTGACGCGAATACGGCCGCCCAAACCCCTCGCCGGTCGCGCAAATTTCATTGCCTTATCGTGCCGTTCGGGATATAGGATTTCCGCGAAGACCATTTCAGGGAGGAAAAAATGAAAAGCATGACACGATTGCTTTGCGTCCTGGTTTTGGGGTTCTTCCTCATCGGTTGCGCCGCTACCGGGCTCTACCTGAGTGCCGATCGGCCGCGGGTCAACATATCGAACATCCAGCCCAAGGATGTAAAACTCCTTGAGCAGGTCTTCACCATGGACCTCCGGATCCAGAACCCCAGCGAGTCGGCCATCGATGTCAGGGGGCTGGCCTTCAACCTGGATATCAACAACAGACCGTTCGCAACGGGTGTTTCCAACAAACAGCTGACCATTCAGCCCTTTACATCTCAGATTATACAGGTGGAGGCTGTCACGACCCTGGCAAACCTGCTGCGACAGGTTTCGCAGGCTCAGAAGAGCGCGGATGCGACAAAGCTGAAGTACCGCCTCCAGGGGACCATTCACACGGGGTCCGCCCTCGGAAGGATTTCCTTCGATGAAACAGGTGAGATTGCGGGTCCCCAACAGTAAACCGCAACCGGACAGGTATGGCACCGGGTGTCCCCACCGCCTCTTCATGACCTGGCTCCCCGGGACTCTGTTCAGAACTTCAAAAGGAGGTCGTTTTCATGCAGTTTCTGGTCATCGCCTATGACGGCACGGACGAAAAAGCGCTGGACCGCCGGATGGCGTCGCGAGAAGCTCACCTCGCGGGCGTTCAGAAGATGAAAGCGGAGGGAAAAGTCCTTTACGGTGTGGCCATTCTCGGTGCGGGAGACAGGATGGCGGGGTCGGTGATGGTGGTCGATTTTCCTTCCAGGGCGGAACTCGATGCCTGGCTGAGGGCGGAGCCTTACGTGATCGGGAATGTCTGGCAAAAAATAGAGGTCCTTCCGGCACGTGTCCCGCCGATGTTCACCTAGCCTGTAAGCATCTCTCGACAGGGTCTTTTCTCCCCCGGGTTGGCCGGGTCCTCAGGCCCCGAAGCGGACACGGGCGACGCGGTTACCGAGAAGATTGAAGAAGAGAGGGGCCATGAAGGCCAGGTAGCCCCACCTCCTTTTGCAGTAATCAAGGACGTTCCACTCGCTGCACAGCTTGATGCCGCAGTCCCAGGTCTCGATCTCCCTGCAGTCGGTCATCGACCATTTGAATTCCAGCTGACCGCCGCCGACTTTCGATACACATTCGTCGAACCGGCCCATACCGACGGCGAGAGGGGTCAGGACTTCAAAGATCATCTCCGCACCCGAAAAGCATTGGGCCAGCCTCCGGAAAACAGCCCGGACATCCCCTTCGTCGAAATACATGAAGAGGCCCTCGGCGATGATGAGGGGGGCACGGCCCGCGAGGTCGACCTCTTCCGTCCAGGTGAAATCGATGATGGATCGGCTTATGCAACGATGCCGCTGCGTCTCCGTGAAAAAATGCCGTCTGACCTCGATCACCTCCGGCAGGTCCACCTCGTACCAGAGGATTCTGCCGTTATCGACCCTTTCGAAACGGGTGTCGAGACCCGCGCCGAGGTTGATGAAGACGGTTTCCGGCTGCCCGGCGATGCGGTCCAGGACCGCCTCGTCGATGAGCCTTGTGCGAACGGCAATCCCCGTCTGCGTCATCCAGGCCCTGTCGAACCTCGTGAAGTCATAGTCCAGGACGTCGCAGATCTCCACGGCCTTGGGGTCGAAGATGATCGGGTCTGAACGCTTTGTCTCGGCGGCCCTCGCCCAGAGCGGGATGAGCAGCGTTTCGGAGACGCCCTCCAGGCCGACGGGGACCCTCGGTTGACGCATGTTCACCGACCCCCTTTGCGTTTTCGACGCGACCGAACGAGCATTCTCGAGGTGTGAGGTGGAGTTCGAAGGCGAGGTGTAATCCGAGCTTGTTCCTGAGGAAGAGGTGTCGTGCGTGTAGTAAGTCCAAGTTTAGCATATTTCTTGCGAAATAAAAAAAGCATTCTAACGGCATCTTTTGGCCCCGGGAATTCCCGGGAAAATTCCCTTGACAGGACCTTTTGTCGAGCATAAGATTTTTTGACCCCAGCTTACGGATTCGGGCAGAATGCCTTTCGGGCCTGAACAAAGGCTTTTGACCTGCACGGTCAACGGTGAAAAGGTCGCATATCCCTGATCTGAAAGAAGGCGTTATCCACTGCGGGCAAGAGTTTTCCTTATCGGTCGAATCATTAATTTTAAAAAGGAGGCATTTTATGAAGAAATTCGCGGGAAGTGCAGTCGTCGTTCTGTTGGCCATTTTCTTGGTGATGGCCCCGGTGCAAACGGCCAAGGCGGCACAGGCGGGGCCTTATTACGTGGGGATCTTCGGGGGCTATGTCATTCCGGATGATCTGGAACTTTCAGGCGAGTTAGACGGGGATCTCAGCCTGGACAGCAGCTGGGCGCTCGGCGCGAAATTCGGTTATATTTTCCCCGGGGCCAAGTGGTTTGCCATGGAACTGGAGTATACCTATCTGGCGGACCAGGATGTGGACGAGTCAGGGCTTAACGGTGATTTCAGCGCCAACAACCTGATGGCCAATTTCGTTTTCAGGTACCCCGATGGGACGATCCATCCTTACGCCGGGTTCGGACTCGGCTGGTCGTGGGGAAACGCTGAAGTGAGCAATTTACCCGGATACGGTTCGGTTGACGAAGATGCTGATGATTTTGCCTGGCAGCTTTTTCTGGGGGTGAATTTCGAGATCACGCCGCAGTGGTCCGCAGACCTCTCGTACAAGTATTTCACGTGCGAGTACGGCTTTGAGGGTACGGATGCGGAAGCCACGAACCACATGATCCTCCTCGGGATCAATTATCACTTCTAATCTGAAAATCATGCTGAATGAAAAGGCGGGGCCATGAAGGACCCCGCCTTTTTATTTCGTGGTAATGGCCGGCAATCCTTCAGCGCATCTTGCCCCCGTAAGGGTTGACCCAGAGGCTCTCGATGCAGGGCTCGCAGAAGACCTTCGCGTGGGCGGAGCCGCAGCCCTCGGGCCAGAGGGTGAAAAAACGGCAATCCGCGCACAGCGCCTTCACGCAGCCGTCACAATAAATGATCGAGACCTTCTTCCCGCAGACCTCGCATATCTTCATTCCATCGCTGACACGCATTGATAAGACCTCCTCACGCGTCGTTCTTCGTTGAACGCCGCCGGGTTGTCGTCCACACTCTATCGTGAGATGTCGAATGTACTCTACAGAAATTTCCGCCCGAAGTCCACCCTCAACACGCATTCGCAGCTCCCGGACGGATAAAGGAATGCGCCGATGAACTGCCGGATTAATCCTTGACTTCACTCCGGCGGGTGGATAATTTTAATGTAAAATGCAGACAGGCGGGAGGAGTCCATGACGGCCCGGCAGGTTCTCAACAGGAAGAAGCGCTCCATGTCTATTCTCCTTTTTATCAGTTTTATGCTCTTTGTTCTCGGGATCGGCGTCACGGCCGTATTTCCACTTTTTCCCGTGGCTGCCTTCTGGGGGTTCGGCATTTTCTTCGTGACGCTCCTTTACACCTATTTCGGCATCCGCTGCCCGAGGTGCAGGAGGTCTTGGGGAAACCTGGCGATGTCCGGCGGGACGCCTTTTTCCATTTCCGATCAATTGAAATCCTGCCCCAAGTGCGGTCTGGATCTGGATTCACTGTCGGAGAGTTTCTATGGCTAGGACCCGAGTGGTCGTGTTTCGAAAGGGGAGGCAACCGTTGTCATGAAGGAAACATTTCGGAAGATCGCGTTCCTGGCGAGCGCCTTTGTGCTCTTTTTCTTTGTTCTCTTTGTGATCAACCAGACGGCACAGGTCGTGGACCTCGCTTCGAGGGTCAGCCCCCTTGCCGGGACGGTTGTCTTATGGCTTCTCGTCGGTCTTTATGCGGCCGTCCTTGTCGTCACCGCCGTCATGTTCCTTCGCCTTCCGAAGCCCCTGATTCCCCCGGAAAGCGAAGAAGCCCCGGAGTTCCCGGCCTACCTGAAGGCCCTGCGGGAACGACTGACCGTCAACCCCCTCCTGAAGGGCGAGGACCTCTCCGGCCGCGAGCAGGTGGAGCGGGCCCTGGCCGTCCTCTCGCGCGGTTGCGACGATATCATACAGAAAAGCGCCGCAACCGTTTTTGTCAGCACCGCCATTTCCCAGAGCGGCCGCCTCGATGCCCTGTTCGTCCTTACTACCCAGTGGCGGATGGTCTGGCAGATTGCAAAGGTCTATTACCAGCGGCCGACCTTCCGTGATCTGGCGTATCTTTATTCCAACGTGGCCGCCACGGTCTTCATGGCGAGTGAACTGGACGACATCGATGTGAGCGAGCAGGTGCAGCCGGTGATCTCTTCAACCCTGGGCGCGGTGAGTCTTTCGATCCCCGGCATGCAGGCCCTGACGTCGATCCTGGTGAACTCGGTACTCACCGGGGCGGCCAACGCCTTTCTGACCCTCCGGGTGGGCATCATTGCAAAACGATATTGCGGCTCCCTCGTCATGACGGAGCGCAAATCGATCCGCCGCTCGGCCGCGATAGAGGCCGCCAAACTGCTCGGCTCCATCGTGAGACAGGGTACCGGTCGTGTGTCAAAGGCCCTCTGGGAAGCGTCCAAGGACAAGGCCGGGGGAGCCGTCTCCGGTGTCGCCGGATTTGCGAGGGGGGTGAAAGACTCCCTGTTTTCAAAACTGGGTGTCACGAAAATCCCCGAGTGAGATTCTTCGCCTGATCCTGGGTTCGGCATACAGGGACAGGCGATCCTTATTTTTATTGACAGAAAGGGTCATCAGCGATACTAACTCGCGTGACCGAAATCGCCATAGAGCGCTAAATCGACATCCGTTCCGTATCAGGAGGGCGTATGAGGGCTTTAGTCACTTATTTCACTCGAACCGGAAACACCGAAAAAGTCGCGCGCGCGATTTTCAACGCTGTTGAAGTTGAGAAGGAAATCCTGCCTCTCGACGAAGTTAAAACCGTCCAGGGGTATGACATCGTCTTCATCGGGTTTCCCGTTATCAGGAATGCAGTACCCATCGAGGTCCAACCCTTCATCAAAGGGCTCCCGGCAGGGGAGAAAGTGGCATTCTTTTCCACCCACGGTTCCCTGAGAGGCGGACTGCTCTCGAGACAAGCCTTCGAGGATGCCATCAGCCTTGCCATTGGTAAAAAAGTTCTCGGGCATTTCGGGTGCCGGGGCAGGGTAAGCCCCGAGGTCATCGATGCCCTGGAGAAACAACCGGAGACTAAAGCCTGGGCGGAGGTGGCCCGGACGGCAGATCCTCACCCCGATGCCGCGGACTTGAAGGATGCCGTGGAATTCGCACGGGCGATGATCGCCAAGGCGCGATGATCCCGCCCGTCCACGACAGTCCTTCCATCGCTATCTGTTTCAACGACGCTTCAGCCCGCCGCCCGGGAACGGGCCGGCGAAGGTTGAACGCCTCTGTGCTCACGCGGGGGAAAATGCCATCGGTGTGAACACCGGAAAACTTCTCGCTGGCGGATCCTCCTGTGATGAAATACGATGTCGTCGTCGGTGCGGGCCGGACCAGTCTTCCAATCGCCGGGCCTGTCCGTTTCCGGCCCTCGACACCCCGGTCTGAATATCAACACATTGAAATAACTTGTTCTATTTTGTACTATCAGGGCCGGAACAGATGCATTCGTGTGATGATTTTTGGCATGGATCGTGAAGATATAACAGACGCAGGCCCGAGGCCCGCAGTGAGGGTTCTCTTTCTGCAACAGCGCCAAGCATAAGCTTGCCGGATTACAACACACTGATTTAATTAATAAATGGCCGAGGTGAAGGGCTGAAGGCCCGCCTGGGTCACAGGGGAAGGAGGATTGGGATGTTCAGGAGAAAAGACAGACGTTCGAAGACGTCGCGTCCCGACGACACATCTGGGCAGATGGAACAAAGTTATTTTGGAAGCAGCCAGAAGGGGAGCATCAGTCGCCAGGGAATCATCCTCATCATTCTCCTGCTGGTGGCCGGTTTTGCGCTGGTGACGACGATGGGCAAGTTTAGTGCCCCGATACCCGGGCTCGGGAAGTCAGCCGATGACAGACTTCACAACCTCGAGATGGAGATGGTCAAGGTGAAGTCGCTTCAGGAGCGGCTTACGTTTTTGGAGATCACCGTCGCAAAGAAGCTGGGACAGTTGCAGGGACAGGACGGCAAGACGATCAGGGACGAGGTCAACGACCTCAACAGGCGGCTGGACGAGCTGGAAAAAAAGATGTCCTCGGCAGGTTCAGCCAGAAAAAAGTCTCGATAGCCGGCTGAAGTAAAGAATAGCGGACAAGCGGAGCCTGATGCCGCAGATAATGCGCTCAGGCTCTCGCTGTTTCGAGTCGGCGTCATCCCCCGGGAGGTGGAAATCGGTGCGCCCGAAGCCCGATATCACCTGCCCGGCTTCTTTGTCCTTCCCACGGGCGCGAGGTAGACGGCGAATTCCTCTCTCCCGTCTATCCGCAGGAGTGTGTCCAGTGCCTCCTGATCGTATGCGGCTATGGCGCAGGTCCCCGCCCCGATGACTTCACAGGCGAGGTATAGGTTCTGACAGACGTGGCCCGCATCGATGGCGATGACCTTGTGGGCCGCCAGGTCGTATCGCCACTCCATCCGGTAGGGTATGGTCGTCCAGATAAAAGTCACGGCCGCCTGGCCGGGGCAGGGCTGACCAAAAGTGGCCGCAACCATCTTCTGGGCGAGGTGATCCTCCGCAAACTCAAAGAGCAGCTGGTGCTCCAGGGGCAGGTAGCGGTAGACGGCGGGCTCCAGACCTTCAATGTTCAAGACGCAGAGATAGGTTTCCAGGGCATGCCGGCACCCGGCCGAGGGAACGGTGCGGTAGGCATGACCGGCGTCGATCCGCTGACGCACCCCCTGTGTGGCCCACAGAAGAAAGGAAAGCTCTTCGATTGTGAGGGGCTCGCGGCGATAGGTCCTGCGACTCCTCCGGTTCCCGATGGCGCCGGCGAGGTCACAGGCCGGGATCGATGCCCACTTCCCGGGTTTCACGAGATCCACTCGCCGCGCATCGGCGCTGAAGGGTTTTTCGATTGGCGGCGGATCGGCACCTCTGCTCTGATCCGTCTGTGCGAAGTCGATCCTTTTTCGGATGCTGTCCTTCAGAAAAAAGCGGTATGTCTCAAGACGTTCCCTGTCCAAGGTCGGATCTCCTTTCAAGGCCCGTTTTGTCCGTGCGGGGATGCACGGTCCTGAAATAAAACTCCCCATCCACGCCGGGGATGATTTCAACTTCCCTGTTGACCCTTTCACGGACATCACATATCATCGCGAAAATTTCAGAAGCCCCTCCCGGCGGCCGGTATTTTCCCATGCCCTTCGGACTGAAAGACCTCGTTCTCATGCTGGTGGTCTACGCCTCCATGGCGGCGGGAATCCTGTGTCCCGGCTGCTGTGCTTTCTTTCAGCCCCTGCCGGTGTACTTTCTCATGGCCCTCTTTTTCCTGAGCTTCCTTTCGATCGAACTGAAGGATGTGTGGCGCACTTTCAGGGAGTCCGCCGGGGTCATCGCGGCCTTCGTCGTCCTGAAGCTCGTCGTCGTGCCCGTGATCATCTATTATATCTTCAGGGTCATTGCGCCTTCCTACGCCGTGGCGGCCCTACTCCTGGGCGGGATCTCCACGGGGGTGGTGGCGCCCTTCGTGTCCAACCTCGTGCGGGGCAACAGCCCCCTCGTGCTGGTGGTCGTAGTGATCACGTCCGTCCTGATTCCCTTTACGCTTCCGGCCCTCATCGAACTCCTGCTTTCCAGGGAGGTGGATATCTCCCTGACGGCCATGGTTCGGATGCTTTCCCTCGTGATCTTTGTTCCCATCGCGGCCGTGCAGGTCCTGAGGCGCCTTGCCCCGGCGTTCCTGGGGGCCGTGATGCGCATGAATTTCCCGCTTTCCCTTTTTCTCTTCGCAGCGATCAACCTCGGGGTATTTTCCCGGTACTCCGATTTCCTGGGGCAGGCACCCTTCACCGTCATCATGGCGACCGCTGTTGCCGTTGCGCTATCGGTCATTTTCTGTCTGACGGGGATCCTCTTTTTTCTGGGAAGACCGGTGGAAGATCAGCTGGCCGGGGCGGTGATGCTCGGAAACATGAACAATGTCCTGGTCCTCGTTTTTTCCTCCGAGTTTTTCACACCCATCGAACCGATGGTGGCGGCGATGTACCTGGTGCCTTTCTTCGGCCTCGTGATTCCCCTGCGATATTATGACCGGAAACGCAGGGCCCGGGCGACGGCATCTCTTTGAATGGGGAAATCCTGCAGCTGCGGGCCACCCCCCTGACCCGGGAACCCTTTTCGCTTTCTCTATCGACTGCCGATATCCGGCCAGCGGGAGACGGGATCTGTCGAGCGGACGATGTGCATTCCGGCCCTGGCGAATCGACGGAAGGCGGCATCGGCCTCATCCGTGTAGTCAATGACGCCCGGGATGACAACGGGCGAAGTGCAGTCTTCCAGGAGATAAACCTTTTTCGCGAGGCGGCTGTCCATGTCCAGGATGTCGCTCAGGAGGTCGTCGATCGTCCAGGCCACGCAATGGCTCTTGGCCTGGCCGGCGATGATGACGATGTCGAACTGGAGGAGTTTCCGGATGAAGGTCGTGTTTCTGCGGGCGATCTCGTTCCCCTCCGCATCCTCGAGGACTTCCGGGCTCAGGACGGAGTAATTTTCCGTGAGGGGGTTGTCTCCCTTGATCTGGAAGTCGGCCTGGCTGTACCGTGCAATGGAATGGAAAAAAACGGCTTCCTCGAGGGATGAAACGAGGGCGTAACCGATGCCCCCGAGCATGGCGTGATAGGGCCATATCGTCAGGTCGTATTTGCCGCCGGCCTTCAGCCGGCGTGCGTAATGAAGGAGGAACTGCTGCCCCTCCTGTTCGGAGATCCGCAGGCTGTACCCCACGGCAGGGTTGAACTTCCACACGCCCCCGCGGAGATCCTCCTCGGATATGAGCGTGAAGGGGGCGGGGTGCTCCCCCCGGTCGTTGATGAGAAAGATGCTGTGAAAAATCTGCATGGCCTGATGCGTGTCCATGGTGGGGCAGATTTCAGTGATCACCCCGAGATTGCGGTATATGAATTCACAGAGCCGGCGGTTGTCGTCGACGGCCCCCGTTCCCGTGCGCCCGCCCACATACAGCTCAAAACCGGGGATGCAGAAAGTGTTCTGCACGTCAACGGGAAGAAGGCAGATCCTGTATCTGTCCTCGATGGAAGGCCTGATAGCGTGCTCCCGGGCCCAACTATCGGCGTCAGACGCCCGTTCCTGATAGGGGACCTTCCAGACTTCCGCCACCTTCTCGGGTCTGTAGTGGGGCGGGATCGGCCACTGTCTGAGTGCCATGTCCTTAAACCCTCCGGTTCTCATCATGTGGGTTCCCGGCGAGCCGGGATACCATCGGGATCAAACCATCTTTTCTGCAAAAAATCAATTACGAGCAGGCCCACAGAAATCACCGCGGCGGGATCACCTCTGTCCGGGGGGGATCACTGGAATCTTTTGATTTCAATGGGATAGACCGTTTTGGGACGATCGAATCCCATGATACCCCGGATGTCTTAAAAAACCCTCAATATTCTTCAAATTTTTCCGAATGATAGTGGTGATGGGGTTGTGTTCCCTCCGCGGGGGTCCAAGGCCAGTCTTTACAGACAAAAGCTCGGGAGTTGTATGGTGGATCTCTTCACACAGATATCGATCCTGGCGACGCTCGTCGCGATCGCGGTGGCGAATCTGTATTATTCGAAGTTCGGCTTCCGGGGGCGAATGATCCTCAGGATCGTTCTTCCCCTGATGACTTTCATCGTCACCATACAAGCCCTCAACGCCTACAACCGTCCGAATTCCGCAGCGAAGGGGAATCAACCGGCCGTCGTCAAAAAGAGTGTCGAGGCCGCCCGCCCGGGTGAGGCGGTGCCGCAGGGCAAACCCCTTCAGGACGCGGGTCCCGCCTCTCTCGGAAACGCCGCCGGGGGTGCACAGGACGTTTCGTCCATTTACAGGAGCATCGGTCCTTCCGTCGTGGTCGTCCAGAGATATGACGAGGGAAAGCAGCGAACGGGAATCGGCACCGGTTTCTTTGTGAGCAGCGGCGGCAATGTGGTGACGAACCATCATGTGCTCCGGGGAGCGGCCTTCGCCGACATCCGGATTTCGTCGGGGAAAGTTTACCCGATCCGGAATGTGCTGGCGGAAGATCCGGAAAATGACCTGATCATGGTTTCAGTCGAGATCCCGCCTATAGAAGTACAGCCGCTCACCGTCCGCGCGTCCCTTCCCGCCATCGGGGAACGTGTGGTCGTCATCGGAAGCCCCATGGGTCTCGACCAGACGGTCTCGGACGGGATCGTTTCCGCGATCCGCGATCTGCCGGGAACGAGAAAGGTGATCCAGATCACCGCCCCCATTTCGCCCGGTTCCAGCGGGAGCCCCGTCGTCGACATGAAGGGGGATGTGATCGCCGTGGCCTGCGCCCTCATGGCCAACGGGCAGAATCTGAACTTCGGGATCCCGTCGGAATGCGTTTCGAATCTTTCCCCGGGGAGCGGGTTTCCATTGACGCAGATAGCCCGGGCCGGCACTCCCTTCGAGGGAAATTCCGAGGAGGGAATGAGAAGAAGGGTCGAGGAGACGAGAAAGAAGGCTGAAGAGGATCGCGTCCGGGCCGTTGAGGAAAAGCGCCGGGCCAGGGAACAGATGGTCAACGAGGCGAACGATCACATCAAGCAGGGCAACCATCACATGAGTTTCAGCCGGTATCTCGACGCCTTCTACGCTTATGAAAAGGCCCTCCAGATCTGCCGCCAGCTCGATGACGTGAGGGGTATGGCCTTCTGCGTCGAGAGCATGGGTATTGCCATGGAAAAGTACGGACGCCACGACATCGCCCATGATTACTACCGGCAGGCAGCAGCCCTCCGTGCGCAGAGGATCGGGACAGCGTCCCAGTAGACCTTCTTTGAATCCGTCATGAAGAATATGCTTCTGGAAAAAGTGGACTACCAGGTCGAGCGGACCTATTTCGGCACGTGGCGTCGATATGCATACGAGACGGGAGCGCGTTTTGCCGAATTCAAATCTCATGACGGTTTGCTGGGCCTCCCCTTCATCCACTACACTGCCGGGATATGCCCGGAGACGGGAAAGCGTCTGGTTGCGAAGGGCATCATCGCCGTGGGCAGAAAGGCCGTGGGTGTTGTCGCCGTCGGCCAGGCCGCGGCAGGGCTTCTGGCCCTGGGCCAGCTTGCCGTCGGCGCCGTCGCCATCGGGCAGGCTGCCTTCGGCATCGCCGTGATCGGTCAGCTGGCCATTGCGATTCTTTTCGGGCTCGGACAGGTAACGACAGGTTACGTCGCCATCGGGCAGTTTGCCCTGGGTCATTACGCGCTCGCCCAGTTCGGTGCGGGGGACCACGTCTGGAGCACGGGGCGCGCCGATCCGGAGGCCGTCGAATTTTTCAGATCACTCCCGGTCGGGCTGAAAAGTTTCTTCGGGTGGTAGAGAAGGGCCCGGCGGAAATGAAAGACACCGTCCGAACGGGCCGTGCATCGGCGGGTGAGCGGCTTCTTCCGTCACAACGAGTCATTCCGGGTGCGAAAAAAAATAGCAGGGTTGCGAAACCCTGCTATTTTTCAGTTCCGGTCCGCGCGGAAATTCCCTGCGCGTGTCGACCCCCTGTTTATTTTTTCATGGATTTCTGGAAAATGGCCTCGGTCTTCTTCGCGTTGTCTTCCGCCATTTTCGCAGCGGCCTCGGCTCTCGCCGCGGCGTTATCCGCCTTCGTGGCGGCCTGGGATATTCTCTCGGCATCCCTCGCGCTGTCCATCCGCGCGGACTGCGCTGCGGCCCTTGCGGCCTGAGCTTCCTGCAGCGCCTGATCCGCCTTCTGGCTGACCGCGTTGACCTGCGCCTGCAGTTTCTCCAGGTCACCGGTTGTGGCGCACCCCGAGAACATGAAGACCAAGCCCAGCAGAATCGCCATCATGAACAGACCTACGTGTTTTCTCTTCATTGCGTGATCACCTCCTTCGCCAATTTCTGTTATTTTAGCAGAGAATAAAAAAATCTCAAGCTATCCTTTGTCATTTTTTCTCAGGCAGGCGGCCCACCGCCACGGGGAGTCCGTTCTTATTCTCCACGGCCTGCTTGACTTTCTCGATGGACACGTGGTTGCGAAGCCCCCTTTTGTCCAGGAGATTCATCGCGTGCTCTTCCATGTCGTCAATTTTTTCGTAGAGGTCCGGATGAACCTCCATGTAAATCTGGCCCTTCCAGTACCCGACCTTGACCGGTTCGTAGATGATCTCCACGTAGGTCCCGACGGGCACCTCCTTGTAGAGGCGACTGATGTGTTCCGGGTACAGGCGAATGCAGCCTCCGCTGACGGAACGCCCGATGCTCCAGGCGTTGTTCGTTCCGTGTATGCCGTATTTTCGGTTCGATAGGCCGATCCAGTATTTCCCCAGCGGGTTGTCCGGCCCGGGCGGCATAATTTCATAGCCGTATTTTCCCCGGCGATCCGGGGGCACTTTCCATTCCGGGTCCACGTCTTTTCTCGCGACGCGATAGGTGCCGAGCGGGGTCTCCGTTTCCAGGTCCCCGATGCCCACGGGATACGTTGTGACCTGCCTGGTTTTCGGGTTGAAGCGATAGAGCCTCAATTCCGGGATGTTTACGACGATCCCCTGTCGCTTCGTGGTCGGCAGGACCCAGAGCGTCGGGATGGTCAGCCGGGTGCCCGCTTTCGGGATCCACGGATCGACGGCGGGGTAGAGAATTTCGATCTCATGGAATCCGAGACCGTGGTTCCTTGCCACGTCGAGGAGGGTCTCCCTGGGCTTGATCGTGTGTTTCTTCAGCGCGCCGATGACGGTTTTCGCTTCCGTCCCTTTCCCCGTTGTGGCGGGGAGGCGGTATTGATAGCTCCTGGCCGCGGCGCTTCCCGCGGCCGCTGACAGCGTCAGGATGGCGAGACCGTAAAGGAGGATCTTTTTTGTCAGGTTCAATGGGATAACGTAAACTTTCTCGTTTGTTCTCTTTGGTGTTGAAAGGATTTGCAAGCCGCCCGATCAACCGTCGCCCTTAATAATAAAAAAAACGATTTTTTGTCAAATTGAAAAATGGTAAAAAGAACGAAGAGATCGCAAAGACCATTGCGGGGGGAAAGGCATATGAGCGGCAAAGGCGTGTCCCGGTCCGTTCTCACGGGGGCTTGGGTCATATTGTGTCTCGTGGCGGGCTGTGCCCGTTATGGGGTGCAGCCGCCTGTCACAGAGGCCGTCACTCCAGCGCCTCTGTCGAGGGAAGCGCTTGCCAATGCGGAATATCTGTCCGAGTTTGCCTCCGGCGGAAAGGCGCGGCTGAAGGACGGCATTTACCGGGAGAAAACGGCATCGGAATCGGCGATCGCTACCGTGATAACGCTTCACGAGCGCTACGCCTTTGGCGACCTCGACGGTGACGGTTCGGAAGACGCGGCCGCCATTCTCGTGGTTCAATCCGGCGGCAGCGGCACCTTTTATTATCTCTGCGCCGTTCTGAATGAAGAAGGAACGGCCGTCAATGTGGCCACCCTTTTTCTCGGTGATCGGATACAGGTGCGGGATCTTCTTATCCGTGCCGGCCGCATAGAGGTCGACATGACGGTCCACGGACCGAAGGACCCCATGGTCAAACCGACCAGAGAAACACATCGCACTTACTATCTTTCGGGCAATCGTTTAATTCGGCAAAAGCAATGACGACGATGTCGCCTGGACCTGTAAAAAATTCCACAGTAAATTGTTGCAAAAGTTGCAGAAATAATGTATCAATTTCGGCAAGTTGGAGGTGATTTGAAGACCTGCCCGCGATGTCTCGCGCATTTTGAAGAAGAAGAGGAGCCCGGACACAGTCCCGTCAGGGACCTCGGAGACGGCATCCTCGAAAGCACCACGGGGATGAATCCGAAGGATCTTTGCGCGGACTGTCGTGAAGAGATAGGGCTTGTGAGTCTCTTCGGATTCGGGCGTTGAGCGGATCATCTCCTTGGGGGGGAACATGCTCGAACCGCTGCTCATCGTCATGGTCGTCATCCTCGTGACGACGCTGGTCCTGGTCGTTATTCTCATCAGGCGCTCGCCCACCGACGCCCTGTCTTTCATCCAGGCCTATTTCTCCATTTTCGAGAAAAACCAGGAAAACATGGAACGATCCATCCGGGAGGAGAGTTCGAAGAACCGCCAGGAAAGCGCTTTTCTCGCCAAGCAGAACCGCGAGGAAATGAGCGGCACCTTCAAGCTCTTCAGCGACTCGCTTCTTGGACGGATGACGGAGATTTCAACGCTGCAGAAGAATCAGCTCGATGTTTTTTCCGGCCAGCTCCTTTCTCTGACCCAGTCCAATGAGGCAAAAATGAGCCAGATGAGGGAAACCGTGGAGTCACGCCTCAAGGTGCTTCAGGACGACAACAGCGCCAAGCTGGAGCAGATGCGTCTCGTCGTCGATGAGAAGCTTCACGCGACCCTCGAGAAGAGACTCGGCGACTCCTTCAAGCTCGTGAGCGAAAGGCTGGAGATGGTCCACCGGGGGCTGGGAGAGATGCAGTCCCTCGCGAGCAGCGTGGGAGACCTCAAAAAGGTCCTGACGAACATCAAGGCAAGGGGGATATGGGGCGAAATCCAGCTCGGTGCACTCCTCGAACAGATTCTCACCCGGGAGCAGTACGAGCAAAACGTGCCGACCAAGAAGGGAAGCAATGAGCGGGTCGAGTATGCCATCAAGCTTCCCGGTCGGGACGGCGGAGATGCAATCATCTGGCTTCCCATCGACGCCAAGTTCCCTCAGGAAGATTATCAGAGGCTCGTCGAAGCCCAGGAACAGGCCAACGCGGAGCTTGCCGAGGAAGCCGCACGTCAGCTGGAAAACCGCATCAAACTCGAGGCCAGAACCATCAAGGAAAAATACATCGACCCGCCCTATACAACTGATTTCGCCATTCTTTTTCTTCCCGTTGAAGGCCTCTACGCGGAGGTTGTGAGAAAGGCCGGGCTCTGCGAACTCCTGCAGAGGGAATTCCGGGTCGTCGTGGCGGGCCCGACGACGCTTGCGGCCCTTCTCAACAGCCTTCAGATGGGATTCAGGACGCTCGCCATCGAGCGGCGCTCCAGCGAGGTCTGGGCGCTTCTGGGAGCGGTGAAGACCGAGTTCGGGCGATTCGGCGATTTGCTCGACAAGACACAGAAGAAATTACAGGAGGCCAGCAGCACCATCGAGAACGCCGCAAGGAAATCAAGGACGATCGAGAAAAAACTGCGAGACGTCCAGGCTCTGCCGCCGGGTGAGGCCGTCACGCTGACGGAGGAAGGGGAAGAAGAGGGAATCCAGTGAAAGCGCGGCTGTTCATGGACGCCGTCCATCGCGGAATGATTTGTTTCATGCCCTCTGGACGGCCTTGAAATACTCGTGGAACATGAAGACCAGAAAGTGGGCCTGTCCCCAGTCACAGGGAACCCCCGCAAATACCCTTGAACCGCCGCCGGTATCACCGGAGACCTCCATGAACGCGAGAACGTCGTCGAGCCGGACAGTCCTGATTTCGTCATCCTGGAGGCGTATCGTCAGAAAATTGCTTCCCGCGTCCGCGACAAATCCGGGGAGTTCGCCGCCGAAAAGTTCCGTTAGAATTTGCCTCTGTCCATTCGTCATGTTCCCCCGCCCTCCACTCAGCCCTGCCGCCCGTCATAAATTGTGTCCCCTCCGGCAGCCCCTTTCTTTTCGATCTTGCCGGGTACCTTCCCGTCCCTTTGGTGGCTGTGGTTACATATTCAAGTTTCGCATCGTTCGTGCCAAACGGCCGGAAATGGCAGATAAAAATTATCAGGATCATCATATTTTTCATTTCTTTCCAACGGGCTGGGCTCGCGGGGCGGTCTAGCCGCCACTGCTGTCCATCGCCGGGAGCGCCGTGCGGGGTCCGGCTCGAGAACTTTTTTATAAGTCCGGTGAAATTCACCATGGCCCCTATCAGGAAGAGCGGTGTTGCAATAACGGCGCTCTCAGTGGTATGTATCCGCAAATGATCACTGACAACGCCGTCAGCCGGTATGGGCGTGGAGCCTGCCCTAAATCGGGAAGCGGTGCGTCGAAGATGAGACCGCTCCGGCGGAAAAGGAGGAGGGGTATGTATCGGACAAAAATATTAGCTGTCACGGTTGCCCTGTGCATGGCCATGACCGTAAACGCGGGCGCTGCGGAGGAAGGGGCCCATCTCCTGAAGGACAATGCCATCGGCATCAAGGCAGGGTATCACCTCTACCCCGGCAACGACTTCATGGATTTCTGGGGCATGGACAAGAAGGATTTCGATGGCTTCGTCGGTGAAATCGCCTATGAGAGGCGGCTGTATAAATACCTCTGGCTGGAAGTGGCCGTGGGATATTTCGAATCCGGCGAGGAATACAGCGGAGTGCGGCTCGCGGGCGACAGCATGGACATCACAATCGTCAACGCCTACCTGTCCCCGAGCCTGAAGCTCGTCTTTCCCCTGACGGACACCTTCACTTTCTACGCAGGGGCCGGTCCCGATTATTACTACACGGAGAACAGGCTCAAGTACGAAGCGGGGGGATTGACTTACGACAGGGATGAAAGATTCAACAGCTTCGGCGCGCACGGCCTTGCAGGGATCGAGATTTACTTCATGAAGAGGCCCAAGGATTTCGGTTTCTGGGATGCGCCGGTGGGCATTTTCTTTGAGTATAAATACACGTGGCTGCCGGTGGATGATTTCGACAAGGATCTGGTCAAAGATTTCAACGCGGCGAACGGGACATCCTATAAAAGCCACGAGGTCGAGGTCGGCGGCAGCACTTTTTTGGGCGGTTTCCGGTGGCATTTTTAGCCGCGGGATTTTTCAATTCTCTGAATGACGGGGCGGGGAAGAAGGGCCGTCGAAATCCATGAACAAGATGGACAAACTGCTCCACATCAAATACGCCGCCCTCTACATTGAACCCCGGCTCGTCGGCAGTGACTTCGAGCTCGTCAAGGCGGCCGAGGAGGAGTGGATGCGTCTTGCGGATCAGCTCTACGAGGATAACAAGCGGCTCATTACCCCGCGGCAATACCAGGCAGCCAGGACACAGTTCGAGTACTTTCTCGTCCTCCTGGAGATGACGATCGATCACCACCGGTGGGAGGCACCGCCGTCCGAGTGACGTATTTTTGCCCCGGGATCCGGGTTTATTTGACACCGTCCGGTAAGCGGGTTCCTCAAGAGTTCGGCAAGGGGGAGTGAAATATAAGTAGTTGAAATTATTAGTAGTAATTTGCCTAAATCGAGAGCAAACTGGTCAAGATGAAGCCATAAAGCGAACTTACAAACGCTATCCACAAAGGTGTCCACAGTATTACTCACAGAACTGTGGATTTCGATGTACAAAATGTTGACTGTTCCCTGAAAAGCGCCTGTCTTTGCCAAAGGCCGGAGTGATCAATGAAAAGGAGGATGCATCTTATGTTCAGAAATTCTGTGATAATGGCCCTTCTCATGAGCCTTGCCCTTGTTTTGTCAGGGTGCGTGGTCCAGAAAAGCGCCTACCAGAGGAAGTACGATGAAGCGGACAGACTGGGCATGGAAGTCGCCTCTCTTCAACAGCAAAACAAGGCCCTGGCGGAAGAGAACGAACGGCTCAGGCAGCAGGTTCAGGAGTTGAGCGCGGACAGGCAGGAGCCTGTCGAAACGGTGAGACCGACATCCACCGCTGCCCCTGCAGGGAAAGAGGCGCCAAAGGCGGCGGAAGAAAAAATAACGGAGTCCCCGCAAGAGAAAGCAGCCGTAACACCGCAGGCGGAAACCGCCAAGCCTGTACCCGAGAAGAAGGACATGGGCCTCAAATCGATTCGTCTCAAGGTGCTGAGCGGCAACGGCAAGATGTCCTCGGCCAGGAAGATGGCGGGGAGACTGACGAGACTGGGCTACAAGGTGGAGGTGGTCGGAATGGCGACGACGCCGGACTACGCCAGGGACACCGTTTATTACAAGCCCGACTTCGAGATGCAGGCAGTCGAAATGGCGAAGAAACTCGGGGGCAAGGCCATCACGAAGCCGATGTCCTGGTCCTCCGTTTTCGACGTGATTGCGGTGGCCGGGAAGTGAAAGAATCCGATAAATCGAGGGATAAAAGAAAAGCCCGGATTGACGGAAAAATCCGGGCTTTTCTTTTTTTCAATCGTTGAAATGTGGAGGGGCTTGAATTACTTCACCCGTGTCCAGGTGTTCGTTTTTCCGATGAGCGAAATACCGATGAAACCCCTCACATCCAAAATGTCAGCCGATTTCAGTGTCATCTTGCATTTGTAGGTTTTCCCGTCTCTCGGGTCGTAGATGTGACCGTCCTCCCAGAGATTATCTTTCGCATATTTAAATCCCCAGAGCATGACCATGCCGAGTATCGGTTTCGTCCTGAGGGCGGGATCGGGGTTTTCGCGGTCGACCTTCGTCTTTCCCGCCATGCCTTTCTTGTCATCGGGCGGATAGACGGGCTCCTTGAGCCAGACGATTTTCCCTTCGTAGCGGTCCCCGGACTTGTAGATTTCAATCTGGGATTCTTTTTCCTGATTCCACCATTTACCCAAGATGGCGTCAGGGTTTGCGGCCTGGGCCGGCAATGCCATCAGGGACAACGTCAGGATAACGGCAATCATCCAGAATTTTTTCATGTTCCATCTTCCTCCTTTTGGATTTTAACCGGGCAGAAACTATTACCCTTGCGGGTTACATACAGGATGGGGGCATTTTTTTCCATAAACTTTTTATGATTAAAATTTGAATATTCCGGAAAGAATATACCCGACGGCCGTGAGCAGCTGCGTGAAAAGCACGACGATAACGTTCGTGGCCATGCCCGGAATCAATCTGCTCATGTCCTCGCTCTGGAAAGCACTTCGGACGGCTTTGACGGCCGCCGGTATGGTGAGGAGCGCCAGAAGCGTGAACGGTGGCATCGCCTTGAAAATGACGGCGCCGAGGATCCAAAGGTATACGAGAACGGTGAAGGCCGTGTAAACGACAGCGGCACCCCGACGGCCCAGGGTGATGGGCAGCGTCTTTCGGTCTCCAACCTTGTCGGCTTCAGTGTCCGGGAATTCATTCAGGAGAAGCAGGTTATGGACGAGAAAGCCGGACGGGACCGAGGCAATCAATGCGTGCGGGGTGTATGTGCCCGCCTGGGAGAAATACATGCCCAGTACGGGAAGGATGCCCAGACCGAGCCCCGGCGACCACTCCGGCCAGTGGCATCTGAGGATTAAGGGGCTGTAGAGGACGACGCAGGCCGTGGCGACGACAATCAGCGGCAACAGAAGCCAGCCCTTCACCGTGCAGAAGTAGAAACCGATAACCAGGGCCAGCATCAGGCAAACGATGCCGAACCAGGCTTCTTCCCCGGGTGTCAGATGTCCCTGCTTGATGAGCCCGGATCCTCCGCTGAAAGGCGTGACGGTGGTGACCTTGTCCACCCCGCTTTTATAGTCGAAATAGTCGTTCAGGGCGTTGCAGCTGGCGTGCGCCAGCGCGAGTCCGATACCGGCGAGGATGGCGTCCCCGATATTGAAGAACCCATCGTACCAGGCAATGCAGGTTCCCAGAATGCCGAGCGCCACGGCGAGGAGCAGGAACTGCGGCCTCGATGCAAGGAAAAATGCTTTGATTTTCATAGGCCCTGTCGATGCGGCAAGTTGTTCTTCCCGGTTTTTCCGCCGGCCGCGGCGCAGGCAGGCCCGGGACACTATGGGGGGAAAGCTACGCTTTTCTGCGGATTAAGTCAAATGAGGACTGGGAAAAGGAAGCCGGGGGCCTCACTCATTGAAAATGGACGTGGAACGGGATTTGACGGGCTAAAGGATGAACAATGCAAAATCATCGAGCCATTTCAGGCATTTCCTGACGAGATGGATGAACTTTTCGAAGGGCCATGAAATGACGCTGATGGCGGCGAGGGCGATCCTCTCCGCCGATGTGTATCGGGGATGGACGGTGCTCGGCATGGTAGAAGTCCTTTCTGGACCTTTCATGCAGCCGTTGAAAGGGCCGTCGGGTACGGGGTTTCCCCCTGAATATGTTATCGGTCGATGCCCGTTGAATCTGAAGGGACGTCCGGACAGATAAGAGTTGGCATTCCTTTTGAATTCTGTATAATAAGAAACCGCCGGGATTCCGGCAGGACGGGTCTTATGTAAGTTCACGGTGATAAGCCCCGCGTGATAGAATCACCGGAAGGCAGACTTCGAAGAATGCCAAAATCAGGGAAGACAAGAACCGTTTTCTATGTCTCGGACCGCACCGCCATCACGGCCGAGACTCTGGGGCACAGCCTGCTTGCCCAGTTCGACGGCATGGAAATATCGCAGCAGACCTTCCCCTTCGTCGATACGGAGGAAAAGGCAAAGGACGTGGTCAGGAATATCAACCAGACTGCGAAAAACGGTGCGCGGCCCGTCGTGTTCAGCACGCTGATCAAGCCCGATCTTCGTCAAATCATCCTGACGGCCGATGCCGTCGTCATTGACCTCTTCGACACCTTTATCAAGCCGCTGGAGGCCGAGTTCAAGACCCGGTCCTCCCAGAACATCGGTCAACACCCCGCACTGTTCAGGGACCTGGACGTGCGAATAGACGCGGTGAACTTCGCCCTCAGCAACGATGACGGTGTCTCGACGAAGGACTACGACAAGGCCGACGTGGTCCTGACCGGCGTGTCTCGCGCCGGGAAGACGCCGACCTGTCTGTACCTGGGCCTCCAGTTCGGTATCTATGCCGCCAACTACCCCCTCACGGAGGACGACCTTCTCATCGAGTACAAAAAGATACCCGGTGTCCTCGTTCCATACCGGGACAAGCTTTTCGGACTAACCATCAATGCCGAACGCCTGCAGAAGATCCGCTCGGAAAGAAGGCCGAACAGCCGCTACTCGTCGCTTCACCAGTGCCAGCAGGAGGTGGCCATGGCCGAGTTCCTCTTCGTTTCCAAAAACATCCCCTTCATCAACGTCACCACCATGTCGGTGGAGGAAATCGCGGCGACCATCTTGCACAGGGTCCGGCTGAAAAGAAGGCTCTTCTGAGAGACTCTTTACCGATGCATTTCCCGGCCCGTCGTTTCAACCCGCAAGTTTCATCTCAATTTCATTGACAGACGGATAAAGTTCTGGAAAAAGTAGACAGCCTTCCTCTGACGGCAACGGGCGGCGAGGCCAAGAACTTTTCGGGGTGAGACGATGGATCTTCGTGTCTTTGAGAAGATGGGCGAATCCGAACTCAGATCCTACCTGGAGTTTCTTCTCTGGAATTACCGCGCCGTCGACGGTTTCTGGTTCCTCTTTGTGTCCGATAAATTCGGCCAGGAAGCGGCCGAGCGGATCAACGAGCGCGTCTGGGGGAAGGTGCCGGAACTCGTCGCGAAGGACTTCATCAAGCGATTCAAGATCGAGGAAAAGGGGCTTGAGGGGTTTCTCAAGGCCCTGAGGCTCTTTCCCTGGTGCATCATCATCGGTTACGACATCGAGGAGAAGCCGGGTGAGCTTTTCGTCTCGGTTCCCAGCTGTCCACCCCAGGTCGCGCGGGTCAAAAAAGGCCTGCCCGAATTCGAGTGCAAGACCATGCACCAGGGCGAGTTCGAAAGCTTCGCCCGCGTCATCGACGATCGGATCCGGGTGGAGTGCCTCTTCGCGCCGCCCGACCCTCATCCGCCGGGGTGCTTCTGCAAGTGGCGCTTCACGCTGGGGGATAAGCCCGCCAAGTAAACCGCAGGCCATAATATCTCATTCTGTTGCAGGGCCCGGTTTGGTTGGGCTCCGTTTTTCACAGGTGGTCTGACGGCTTCGCAGGCAGCGAGATGGGCAAAAAGAGCGTGAAGAAAAAAGGTCTCGAAGAGGAAGCCCGGGAGTACTGGAGGCTGAGCGAATATGACGAGCGGGTGCAGGACCAGTCCCACTGGCTCGGCTCCGCCCGGTGGGACCGCGGCCGCTGGCTCGCCTACGGGGATTTCCACGGCGGCCTCGTCCTCCGTCTCCTTCGTGAGCATGCCCCCGCCGGTTACACCACCCGTCTCGTTGACAAAGCCGCGCTGGACTGGGGCTGCGGCGGCGGCGCGAATTTGAGGGCCCTCTGCGGCATCTTCGGCCGTGTCACCGGTGTCGATGTGTCCGTGGCGACAGTGGCTCAATGTGAAAAGCAGTTGAGGCTCCTCGGCTGCGAAAACTTCGCTACACTGTGCTTCCCCGCCGATCTGCCCGGCACGGTGCTCGAGCGACTGGGGCCGGCGACTTTTGATTTTGTATTCTCCGCGGCCGTCTTCCAGCACTTTCCCTCCCGGGATTACACACTCCGTGTCCTCGAAGTCATGGAAAAACTGATGAAGCCCGGCGCCTGCGGCCTTGTACAGGTGAGGTACGACGACGGCTCGGACAAGCTTCGGCAGAAGGAGAGCGATTACGCTAAAAATGTCATCTACATGACGTCCTTTAAAGCAGGGGAGTTTGCCGAACAGCTGAAGACGGCCGGCCTCACAATGCTTTCATACGGGCGCGACCTCGACAACCCCGAAGACCGACACGAGTATTTCTTCTTCCGGAAGGAGGGGTAGGGCGGAGCGACCGCTACATCTGGAGGAGTCCTGAAATGGGCGTCAATATATATCCGATAAAAATTGGTTATGACTGCTGCTACCTCGTGCAGGAACAGGGGATCATCATGATTGATGGCGGTACACCCCGGAGAATGAAGTCCTTCACGAAAGGTGTCGGGAGGCTGCCGATCGAACCCGAACAGATCAAACTCATGGTCCTGACCCACGGGCACTGGGACCATATCGGCTGTGCGAGGGAGATCAAGGAGATGACGGGTGCAAAGATCGCCATCCACGGCAATGAAAAAGAATGGCTCGAGAAGGCCATGAAACCGATGCCTCCCGGGGTGACGCGCTGGGGTGTGATCCTGGCAAAGGCCATAACCATGATCCTGCCTTTGGTCCATATCCCGGCTGCAGCGGTGGATTTGGTCATCGGTGATGAGGTGTTCCCCCTGGCCGAGTACGGCGTTTCCGGCAGGGTCATCCACACCCCCGGCCACACGTCCGGCTCGGTCAGCGTGTTGTTGGACACGGGGGACGCCTTTGTCGGAGACATGGCGATGAACATGCTCCCCATGACACTGAGGCCGGACCTGCCCGTCTTTGCCGAGGACTTCGAAAGGCTCAAGGAAAGCTGGCGGCTGCTGATGGACCAGGGCGCTAGGACGGTATACCCGGCCCACGGCAAGCCTTTTCCGATCGAGGTCATCAAAGAAATGCTGTCGTAGGGTGGCGCAGACGGAGTAGGCCCTCGCGGAACTTCCGTGATAAAACTTCTTGCACAAACCGGGGAAAAGCTTTACCTATGCCTCACAAAATTCATTGATGGAGAGGTAAAGTGACTCGCCGGGAGAAATTGAACGCCACCCTCAAGATGAGGGCCTTCACCTTTTTCAAAATACCCCTTCTCTTCTATGTCTCGCCCACGGTTGAAGAGATGAACCGTGACCGTTGCGTGGTGAGGATCCCCCTCAAGCGCCGGACGAAAAACCACCTCAACGTCATGTATTTCGGCGTTCTTTGCACGGGCGCCGACTGCGCCGGCGGCCTCATGGCCATGCGGCTGATCCGGGAAAGCGGCCGGAACGTGTCTCTTCTATTCAAGGATTTCAAGGCGGAATTCCTGAAGCGGGCGGAGGGGGACGTCTTCTTCACCTGCGAGGATGGCCCGGCGATTCGCGCCCTGGTCGGCAAGGCCATGGCATCGGATGAGCGCGTCGAACACCCGGTACGGGTGACGGCAACGGTACCGTCTAAACTGGGGCCGGAGCCCGTGGCCCGGTTTGAGCTGACTTTAACTTTAAAAAAGAGAAGTTAGACTTTATTGATCCGGGACCCTGCCAATACTACTTTCTCTGCTCATCCGATGATTTTTAATGTAAAAAAAGGGACCAAGAACAAGCGGTCCCTCAAGGAGGTCGATCGGATCATCATCTTGCCTTCCCCTGCTTTTTTTTAAACTTTTATCGAAGCAAACTTCCGGATATGACCATCCGCTGGGCCTCCGAGGTGCCCTCATAGACCTCCGCGATCTTGGCGTCGCGCATGAGTCTCTCCACCTTCGCGCCCTTGATATAGCCGTAGCCGCCGTGGATCTGGACCGCCTTAACGGTGTGGTGCATCGCCTTTTCCGTGGCAAAGAGTTTGGCCATCGCGGCCTCTTTACCGAAAGGCAGCCCTTGATCCTTCAGCCAGGCGGCGTGATACGCAAGAAACCGGGCGGCGGAGAGATCCGTTGCCATGTCCGCAATCATCCAGGCGATCGCCTGGTGGCGGGCGATGGGGCTTCCCATCTGGACTCTATCCTTCGAATACCGGACGGACTCGTCGAGCGCGGCCTGGAGCATGCCCACGGCCTGGGCGGCAATCCCGATCCGGCCGTGATCGAACCCCGTCATGGCCATGGAAAAGCCTGCGCCCTCCTTCCCCAGCAGGTTTTCCGAAGAAACGCGGCACTTCCGAAACACGACCTCCGACGTCTGTGACGAGCGAAGCCCCATCTTGTCAAAGTGTTTTCCAGGCTGAAGCCCCGGGGACCCTTTCGGGACGATGAAGGCGCTCATGCCCTTGCGTCCCGCCGGCCGGTCCGTCCAGCAGAAAAGGATGTACGTGTCGGCAAGCGGCCCGTTGGAGACGAAGGTTTTCGTCCCGTCGATGACGTAGTCTGACCCGTCTCTCACGGCGACCATGCTGATGGCCATGACGTCGGTACCGGCTTGCGGCTCCGTCAGGGAAAAGGCCCCCATGTGCTCCCCTTTTGCCAGGGGGATAAGATATTTTTTCTTCTGCCCGTCATTCCCGAAAGTGGCAAGCGTGTTGCCGACAATGCCGGCATGAAATGACACTGTGAAGCCCGTCGAGGAGCAGGACCGGGAGATTTCTTCCACGACGATGGCATGAGTTACATAATCCGCCCCCGCGCCGCTATACTCCATGGGCAAGGGGATTCCCATCCAGCCCCCTTCGCCAAGTTTCCGGAACAGTTCAACGGGGTGACGGCTGTTCTCATCAATCTCCGCGGCGATGGGATCGATGTTCTTCTCGGCAAATTCGCGGATGTTTTTGCGTATGAGTTCCTGTTCCTCGGTCAGCCTGAAATCCATGTGACTTCCTCCACTGTTGCACTCTGGAGCACCTTTCAAAAAATCCCGGTGCCCCGCCATTTTTTTATTTGTCCGTTATCTTCCTGTCACCTCGTCAAGATATCTGTCCTTGCTTCGATAGCACATAGGACCGCTGCCATATCTTTGGCTCCATGTCCGAGATTCGCGGCTTCAGCATATAACGCCTTGCATGTTTCAATCAGCGGACAAGCGAGACTGGCTTCTCTTGCCTGGTTGGTCATTAGGTTGACTTCATTTAATCGTTGACTGGACTGAAACTGTATTATAAGTTCAGTAATATTAAAAATATATTATCCATATTGATATGATATTTATAAAGTATCAATGGAATTAAGACACCTCACCTATTTCATCGCCGTAGCCGAAGAAATGCATTTCGGCCGATTCCAAGACAGATCGGGCCCGGTTTTTTCGATCACCTCGTCGTCCTCTGTCAGAAGGAAGGCTTCAGCCCCCACATCGTTCTCGAAGCTTCGCAATATCATATGGTCCTCGGTCTGGTGGCTGCGGGGCTCGGTATCGCCGTGGTACTCGCTTCTATGCAGCGTTCACGTATTGAGAGGGTTGTTTTCAGAACAATCTCGGGAGGGATGGAAACGGTCCTTGACATGGCATGGTTTACTGGCAATCAATCCTTGATACTCAAGAACTTTATCCATCTAGCAAGAAAGTCGGCTCGTTCGCTTACCCCACATAAATAAACAAAGTCACACATGACTAACAGAGATCATCAACTTTGCTTGTTTTTGCCGGACTGCATAATACAGGAAGGAAGGGGTGGTCTGACCAGAATATTTGGCCAATAGCACATCAAGCGCACGTTACACCTCCTACTACTTGATAGTGATGATTCATCGACACTGACGATTACGATTCGAAAGGGACGACCGACAGGCATTATCAGACCGCAACCACGTCGTCATCAGGCGCGTGTGGCCAGCATGGTTGCAGTCCGGTGAATGCAATGGTTATCTCAATTCACGTGCGGGTACGAATAGGTTCTCCCTCCGGTCGAAAACCGTCACCTCAGGACCGAGCGGGTTCGAATTCCCGCCCGTCATACTCCCCTTGTGCTTCCGCGATGCACATCTGCGAAGGAGCAACCTCAACCGCGGCGCGCCGCCTCGATGGCAGCAATGTCGATCTTTTTCATTGTCATCATCGCATCGAAAGCGCGCTTCGCGGCAGCGCGGTCGGAATCGGTGACCGCTTTCGTCAGGGCGATCGGCGTGATCTGCCAGGACAGGCCCCATTTGTCCTTGCACCAGCCGCACACACTTTCTTGGCCGCCGTTGCCGACGATCGCGTTCCAGTAGCGATCCGTTTCGGCCTGGTCAGCGGTTGCGACCTGAAACGAGAATGCTTCGCTGTGCTTGAATACGGGTCCGCCGTTGAGCCCGAGGCAGGGAATCCCCATGACGGTAAACTCGACCGTCAACACATCCCCTTGCTTCCCGGACGGAAAGTCTCCCGGTGCGCGATGTACCACGCCAACGGATGAATCGGGGAAGATCTTGGCGTAGAAACGCGCCGCCTCCTCGGCGTCGCCGTCGTACCAAAGGCAAATCGTGTTCTTTGCTTGCTTCATCGTATCAATTCTCCATCGTCATGAGCCACCCGAAACCGGAGTCAACGATGTGCTCGCAGTCGAGGGGCATTGGCTCGTTCAACATTTCCGTGTCGATGTGCGGCAGATCCGCACTATTCCTGCGCTGCTCACTGTGTTTCGGCAGACGGGATAACGCAAAGCTCAGCCGAGGAAGGCCGCATCGCGACCTGACATCGGCTGGAGCGCCGTGTTATGCCAGCACCTTACCCGGACCACTGCGGATTCCATACGACCTCCCAAAGATGGCCATCTTGATCTTGGAAGTAGCCTGCATAGCCTCCCCAAAAAGTGTTCTTCGCAGGCTTGACGATGGTCGCACCTGCGTGTGCGGCTTGGCCCATGACTGCATCGACGTCGTCTTTAGACGAAACGTTGTGCCCAAGGGTAAACTCCGTTGGGCTTGGCGCAGTCAGCCCAAGCCCTGTGTCGTGAGCAATGCTCTTGCGAGGCCAAAGAGCAAGGCGCAACCCGGGTTGGAGGTCAATAAATACTACCGCTCCATATTCGAATTCTTTTCCGATGATTCCGTCTGTCGGCAACCCTAGACCGTCGCGATAGAAACGAAGTGACCTATCCAGGTCATCAACGCCGATTGTGATAACCGTGACTCTAGGCTTCATGTGCAAATTCCTACTTGAGCATAACGGAGCCGCGGCACGAAGCGTCCGCGCCAACATTCGGGTGCAGCCGCTTTGCGGAGCGCAGCGGAGCAGCGTCAGCTGCAGCCCGTTGTTAGGTGGCATTGCGATTTGCTGTGCGGACAAATTCAGCTGAAGTTTAAGCCCCGAAAGATCCGGTCTTCACGTCCCCAGCACGCTCGTAATTGGCGACCATGACACCACTTGGCGTTGCCTCCGAGTGGGTGAGCTTGAACGCCGCCGGAATGGTACCTTCACCGAAGAGACGCTTACCCGTTCCAAGGGTAATAGGAAAAATCTTGAGCCACAGCTCATCCAGCAAGTCGTGCTTGAAAAGCGTCTGGAGAAGTTGGCTACTGCCGTAGACATGAAGATCGGGGCCGTTTTGCTGCTTTAATCTCAGTATTTCTTCCACAACATTATCTTTGATAAACACGGTGTTGTCCCAAAGCGAATCTGTACGAGTGACCGAAACAACATACTTGGTCGAAGAATTGATGCCCGGCCATTCGCTTTCGTGTGCCGGCCAATATGATGCGAATATTTCGTAGGTCTTTCGTCCGAGCAGGAGATCGCGCGGCGTGGTCATCTGTTCGTGCATGATGGCTCCACCCCGCTCGTCAAAATACGGCACAACCCAGCCGCCATACTTGAAGTTGCCGTCAGTATCCTCCTGCGGCCCGCCCGGTGCTTGCATGACCCCGTCGAGAGTAACAAATGTAACAACGATGACTTTTCGCATGCCGATTCTCCATTGTTCGCTTAACTCGCGACGGCAAAAAAAGCACATCACGGATGTCATTTCTTCAACCTGGTGAACTTCGACCCCTTGAGAGACGCATCCACCAGAAGGCCTTTCACACCGAAAACAAAGCCGACTATCGGTTCTTTGATCGTTGCAGTATCGATGGTCCCGCCTGCGCCGAGATTTATCAGGGCAATATTGCCGTCCACGCCAGCTTCCCAGCCTTCACTGGCACGGAATTTCTTGAGAGCGTCCTCCTGCATGAAGACAATGATGACATCTTTCATCTCGCCTCCGAATGTAAATCCGAAGGAGGCTGAGGCAATGCTGTAGTAGTCAACGGTTTTTCCCCCGATCCGGAGCGCGCCTTCGCCGTATTCACCACCCACCCAGAAGCCACCCTTGAGCACTTTGGGCAGGACAAGAACACCCTTTGCTGCATTCAGAAACTCATTTGCCCCTTTCACTTCTTTGTGAAAGCGCTCCAGGGCTACATCAACGCTGACATCGATTTCCCTTGCTGTGGCGGCATACAAGTTTTGTGCAGAAAGAATGGCTAAGATCATCATCACGACTCCAGCGAGAATAATCCTCCGTGTAGCCTGTTTTCTCATTTCCTGTCTCCTTTCTTATTAGGTGGTTCTGATTTATAGTCTGTATTGGATGTTTCATTAGAGGTCCAAACAGCATAATTTGATGGGGACGAAGAATGTGCTGATCTTGTCCTCCTACTTTCCCTTACCACGTTCTGCACCCATTCCTTTTTCGCGTGCTGGAGACTCAGGACGTGGTTTATCCCTATATTGCTGTTGCCTCTGAGGTTGATGTTTTTGCTGCATCTGAGGTTGTCTTGGTTGCTCTTGTCTCTGTTGTCTTTGAAATTGCTGATGCTGTTGTACTTCCGGTCTGGAATAGTACATCCCCTGTCTCTGCTTTCTCAATACCTGTTGTTGTCTCTGTGGTTTGGCTCGATATTACCTTCGGCTTTTCTTGACCCAACTGTCCCCGATCTTTTCGTATACCTTCTTGACAGCTGCCCAAGCGACCCGGCGGGCCGTCTCCTCCTGGGAGGTGCCCTTTCTCCTCTTCGCGGGGTCTGAATATGCTTCCCAGGCGTGGTTGAATGCGTCCTTATAGATTTCCCTTGCATGGTCCGGCAGATTATTTTTCACTGGCTCGGGCAATTCGGCGATTGTTCTGTACGGCATGACTCCATCTCCTTTTACTAATTTCTCTGATTCATGTCTTTTACCTGGAAAGACACAATCGGCTTCCCACACTTAAGGATTAATGCCTACCCCAAGAATGTAGGCGGATCACTCCACTCTGTCATTTTCCAGGACATTTACTTGGTTTGCCGTCAGCCCATCCTGACTCTCCAAGGCTTCCACGCACACTTTCGATCCTGCTTGAATTAAACTCGGGTCTAATCCCTTGACGACGGTCTTGAGAAACAATACATTTTCCCCGTCGTCGGTTTGGATGAACCCAGCCCCTAGTGTCCTGTTGAACCATCTTACAATACCTTTTGACACAGCCCGAACCTCCGAAATGATAGACACTGATTAGATTGAATTACCTCATCCGCCAGTAGGAGGGGGAAGCTGATGAGATGATGAAGAAGATATTAAATGACATTGTATGGTTTCGAATGGAATTATCTATCCGGCATAGGCAGATTTTATCATTCTAAAAACCTTAGTTAGATATATTCCTGATTTTACAAGAGAGAAAAAAGTTGCGGTTTTTTGATTAGTTCCGATTGAAATATTGCATAGGCAGGCTGCATTAGGAAAACTACATTACAGGAAGGAAGGGGTGGTCTGACCAGAATTTTTGGCCAATAGCACATCAAGCGCACGTTACACCTACAAAGTATGGAGATAAATCAACGGCAAGGAATAACGATTTCTATTTGAATGAGAGAATAACGCCAAGGTCATCGGGGCTGTTGGGCAACAGTCAAGACCTTTGCCGCCGTTTGAGACCCCACCTGCAAATCACGAGTCACTGTGAATGACTTACGGAGACTCCTGGGTGATATCGAATTAAGTCTTGACTCCTGATATTATTTGGTTTAGAAATGCCCCGCCGTGATCGAAGCACGGTTTGGGAAACAACCCGCCGCGATTTGACCACCATTCTTAGCCGTCCTTCGAGTTCATCCTTGAGAACATTCGAGAATGTGCTCGTGGCGGCCACGCCGGATCACATCCGATCGGGAAAAATTAAACTCGGCCTCGGCAAGCGTTTGGCGATCAAGCGCAGGTAAGTGCGGTTGTCAGGAAAAACGACCGCCTGATCTGAATTCATTATGAATTCTTTTAAGAAAGGTTGAACAGCGAACAATGTACATTTCTATCATAGGAACCATGGCATCGGGCAAGACCACCCTTTTCAAGGCGCTCTCGGGTATCAACGGCAATAGCAACGGTGGCAGCAACGGTCAACCCACGGCCAGCATCGAGGTGCCCGATGAACGGATAGATGCTCTGACGAAGATTTTCAATCCTAAAAAAGCAACATACTCGCACATAGAAGTATCCGACACCGTCGCGATCCGCGAAGGGAGAGTGAAGAACGAGACGCTGGACGCGAAGTCCCTCCAGCAGATCCGTCGAAGCGATGCCGTTCTGCTGATCCTGCGCCATTTCGATAACGGACATCAGGCGGACCCCGTGGGCGACTTCCGGCGAGTACAGAGCGAGTTCATTCTGGCAGACATGGTTCAGGTCGAAGGCCGTCTCGCGCGCCTTCGCAAGCTCAACGCGATCAAGCCCAACGTGCAGCTCCAGCAGGAGCAAGCCTTGCTTGAGCAGTGCCTTGCGCACCTCGAGTCCGAAAAGCCCCTTGCCACATTGAGCCTTTCCTGCGAGGACGACAAAAAACTCCGTGGTTTTCTCTTTCTGTCCCGCAAGCCGATGATGATCGTCATCAACTGCGTCGAGGAGAGATTGGCTGACACGGAGAACATCGCTTCGCAGTTGAGAAAAAGGCTTCCCGGTCACATCCCGGTGCTGGCCGCCTGTGGCCAGTTGGAGGCCGAGCTTGCCACGATGTCGCCTGAAGAGCAGCAGCAGTTCATGGCCGAATATGGAATCGAGGAATCCTTGCGCGGCCGGATCATCCGTCTAGCCTATGAGACGCTGGGGCTCATCTCCTTCCTGACCGTCGGGGAGGATGAGTGCCGTGCCTGGCCCATCCGCAAGGGGGTGAGTGCGCAGGAGGCCGCCGCGACCATTCATACTGATCTGTCGCAGAAGTTCATTCGGGCCGAAACCGTCTCCTATGAGGACTTTATCCGGTTGAATGGCTTTTCGGGCTGCAGGAAGGCGGGTGTCTGGCGGCTGGAGGGAAAGACATACGTCGTCAAGGACGGAGACATCATATCGATCCGGGCGAGCAATTAAGACCAGGACCTTCCCCAGTGGGCACAGAAAAGGGCACAGAGGGTCAGGTCTATTTTCTTGACATGATGCTTTGCTGAGCTGATGTCCATTTCTGTCAACAGACAGGACTTGCTGAGAAAAGAATAAACAGGGACACATCTGAAAATTCAATATTGGCCGGGTTCGAGTCCGCGAGGGCGCACCAGTAAAATCAGGGGGTTATCCTAAAATGGATAACTCCTTTTATTGTTTTGGCTAAGTGGTGGCTAACGAGGGGGACTATGTCTTTCACCTACACATTTCATACATTGCGTTCCGTCCAAAATGAACATTAACGACAGAAATGATGTAAAAGGCGGGAATATAAATGTCTGCTTTTATGTGCTAAAGTAATTGCAGTCTTTTTCGTAAAAATATCTATCTTCCATTTTTTGTTCCAACAGGGGATGTCTGTACCCATTAATTCTTTCGCTTGGCTTCAATTTGTTGTTTCAACAATTTTATTATGGGTCCGTCTGAACGCCAAGGCCAACAGGAGTTCTCTACCATCCTAATTATATCCAATTTTGACATAAGGGGACCTTGTTGTATGTAAGCAATTTGTCCCTGTATGGTTGAAGTAGCCATTTGTGTTAAAAGCTCAACTATATGTGTGCACCCTTTACTCCCCCCAATCAGCGCCTTTATCTTTGACGTAAATCCACGTGTAATTCTCAATCCCTTGATAAGGTTCATGCTGTTAATTATTTCCCTGCAATGGTCATCTGGAACAACAGGCATTTTTACATGCAGGTCTTCAATATCAAGGGTTTTCTTATTAACCAGCAGATATACTGTCATATGATGCATTAATCCAGGCTGTCTTCTTTCGCCTGTTTCCAAATGGTATTCCTGAAATCTATGGTCTTTAAGATAACCATCAACGGCTAATCTCTGTTCATCGTATTCGTAAGTATTTATCTCGACTGTTCTCGTGTGATATTTCTTACCTTTCGGTTTTCCGAATAGACTCATTTCACTTTTCCCCCTACGCCTCATGTTTTATGACAGAGAAATATAGAAGACTCGGTACCTCGGTGCAAGCTCAAACTATAAAATTACCATTGGAAGAAGATACAGTAGCCGGGGATAGTCAGAGAAGCAACACGAGAGGGAAGATTCTCGATCGGATGCATGCGTAAGCATTTGTAGCTAATCGATAGGAAAGCAGGGTCTGTTGGCTCTGCCTTTTATTTTTAGCGATTATAGATTGTAATCTTATGTTTTTTGACAGAGTCCTATTTTGAGGAGTACAGGAAGTAGTGCTGGCGATGGAGCGCAGTGGAATTGCCAGTCCGAGTTGATGCGGTTGTTAGAGCAACTTTAGATACGGTTAGTAATTGATAACGATATAACTGATCGCATTTTCGTCCGCCTTAAGTACCTTTAAACGAAAATCCTTTACAAGGATGGTGTCTGATTCTGAAAGATCAAACGTCAGGCTTTCTTGTTGTTCCGGAATGGCGATGCCCGCGCGAAACACCCGGGAGGTCAGTTTGATTGTCGACCCCGAACTTCCCTGGTAGATCAGTTCCGTTCTTTTGTAATCATCTGAGTATTTGGTTCCAATGGTCTCCCAGCCGTCAGGGGAGTTTAAAACTCCAACCCATCTCCTTTTTATTTCGATGTTTCCATCCTCGCGTATCAACATGGGGGTACCGACTTCAGCCGTGGCCTGCTTTCCTATTTCGTGAGATCGATACGTCTTGGTTTCAAGGGCCGTTGAAGCACAGCCGGAAAAAAGTGTTGCCAAAGCGCCAATAAATACAAGCCGTAGCCATATGTTGATGCGATTAACCGTTTTACATCTACTCATAACCATGTCTTTCTCCTCCGTTAACTTGCCATTCTGTTATTTTCCCCCTTTTTTCACCATTTCAGGAGGGTATGCGACAAACTCTGACGTCCCCATCCTTATATAAAACGGCAATGGTTTTAGTGCCCCTTCGATGGCCCCGGCCCTTGTCACGGCCTTATTCATCCATATCCAGAACACGCCGGTCACTTTTTCGTTTTGCACCTGATTTTCCCACACAACCTTGCCAAGCGACTTGGAAAACAATGTCGTTTTCAACACCACCTTCCTGACATCGAGTAAAACCGGGACAAATGCCTGCTCATCGATTACTTCGATTAACAACAGCAACTCCGTTTCATTGCCATACAACGTGGAACCTTCTTGGCTATTTTTTACAAGGTCTTGAACCGTGCCGGTGAAACGCACAGCGGGATCAACTGGAGCGTAATACCCTTTATCTTCGAGAAACCACCTTGCGCCGGCGCGCAAGTCGCGATCTAGGACAGCGTAATCTTTCTCGTCCATATCGGATTTTCCGATCTGCACTGGTAATATTCCAACCCGTAAATCTGTCCGGTTCGCTTCCTGTTTTTGAGCCTCCTTCAAGACTTGTACTGCCAAGCCGCTGACATATTCGGCGCCGATATTCACCCCGCGGTATTCGCCATGATAGATACCAATAACGGCGTTGGCGCCTATGCCCATGGCCGGCTCTTTCAGCCCTTCAACCATATCTTTTGGAGGCGTGCTTTGGTAATTCAAATCACGTACCGCACCCAATCCTCCCCTTTTATAAGTCATAACCTTGCCCAAGACAGTGTATGGCGTGCCAATGGGTTCACCGTATTCATAAAAGGAGATATCTTGGGATCTGATTGCTGTCGGGGATCCCTGGGCTGTCTGTATGGAATAAGTTCGTATCGGGAACATTGATCCGCAGCCATAGAGCGATAAAAGTCCGATTACTATCAATATTATTAATACTCTCCTTGGGCTGTTCATTTTTTGTTCTCCTTCGCATTGCTCTAACAATTGATATACCCGCCGGGTTTTTTCCGATTATTTGCTTATCCTCTTACACTGTCCGTTCATGAATGAAAAGTTAAAATATCCTTTAAAATCAAATTCAAATTAACTTTTGTCACAGGTAATATGTGGTAATAAAGACTAAAAGCCCGGCGGGTAATTTATGGTAAATTTGTCCAGTGTATAGAAAACCGGAATTAACGAGTACCATTTGAAACAGTGCATATCATTTAAAAATACAAATGCTCTCTTACAGGAGGGAAGGGGTGGTCTGACCAGAATTTTTGGCCAATAGCACATCAAGCGCACGTTACACCTACAAGCCCACACATCACCAAGATGAACCGATGTGGATATTTATGTTTGAAATAAACAGAAAGGCAGGGCCACTCCCGACCCCAAGAGGGAAGCTGATTGTCCGCTTGAATAAGATTGGCTCGACAGCCGGGTCAGCGCCCGCTCTTTCGCAGGTAGACCTCGCGTGCCATCACCGCTGTGTCCGGGAACTCGCTGAACACACCGTCCACACCCAGCCGGAAGAACTGCAGGTACTCGACCTGCGGATCACCCCGATAGTCGGAAGCCAGACGCCTATTCTCATTGCGGAACGTGAAAACGTGCACAAATAACCCTCGCTTGTGGGCTTCGGCCACAAGTTTCGTCGGCGGTTGCGTCTCGGCGTCTCGCAGGTCCGCCTTGCTATCACCGTTGACATCGACGAGTTTTCCGGCCGCATCGATGGAGCCCTTCACCGGCACGATGTAAGGTTTCCAGACGCCGATGCCATCTGCATAGGTCCTGATCTCGGCCAGGCCCGCCGGCGTTACCATGTCGGCAAAGAGGCGGTCGTCGCCGGATTTGCGCCAGTCATAGGGACGGTCAAAGGGGATCGCATAGGTGATCTTGCCCGTCTTCAAGTCGATGTCATCGCCGTCGACGAGCTGCACCATAAGCGTCTTCAACCCCTTGCCGCGCATCTCTTTCAGGCTGCCCGGCTCGAAGCTCTGCACGAACACGGGTGCGGACCGGCTGTTCCACCCCGCGGCGTTGAGCGCGGCGATCAGCTTGTCCTCCAGCGGGAGGCCCAGATCGCGGTGGTAGCTGGGGTTCTTGGTCTCAGGGTAGATGATGACCGTGCGGCCGAGTTTCGCACTCTGAGCTTTGGCCAGGTCGATAATCTCCTGCAGCGTCGCGATCCTGAACTTGCCGTTGTTTTCTTGGGGACGCTCGGGGTCCGTGATTATGGCCCCCAGTGTCTTGATCTCCGCCAGGGTGAAGTCGTGGGCAAACCAGCCTGCTTGCTTCTCGCCATCCACCGGCCAATCCACACGCTTGCGGCCAGCGAATTCGGGCCTGGAAGCCACATCGGTGCTGGTGGCGAGGTTCGGGTCATGGCGTGCGATCAACACTCCGTCCTTTGTTGAGAGGAGGTCGGGCTCGATCACATCGGCGCCCTGATCGATCGCCAGCTGATAAGCCTCGAGCGTGTGCTCGGGCAGATAGCCCGACGCGCCGCGATGCCCGATGATCACCGGCGGCTTGCCGTCAAGTGTCGGCAAGGCTTTTTCGTCGCAAGCGGTGGTGGCGGCACCGGTCATCGCAAAAGCACTAGCCAAGCCAGCCGTGGAGAACACGGTCATCAGTGTAAGATACAGCACACAAAACAGCGCTGCCGAGACGAACATTCCCGAACAACGGGGCACGGTGTCCTCCTGTTAGGTGCAAGAATATGATATTTTATAAAGGACCCATAACTTTATTTGAGAGTGTAACATACATCTTTTACAAAATAAGGGAAATGAAGAGTACAGGAAGGAGTCCATATCGGGTTTGACGCCAAATGCCAGGTCAAGCTCCTTACAGGGTTCTTGACTGGTTTTCGGGGTCTGGCTATGATTTGGAAGTTACGCGAAGGAGAGATGAGCGGAATAGTGAGATATGTGCCGAACGGGATGGGGCCTCCTGAATGCTCTTGCCGTGCTTCAAGTCTGCCCGGCAACAAAAAGGACTCAAGATTTCATTGATTTAGCCGATAGTGTTTACGAGAAAGGAGCATTGGGCAAAAAGAGCGGAATCCAGGTCAAAATTGTCTATTATTGCGATGATGTAGTTGGGTTTTCCAAGAGAGCCTGATCAGGGCAAACCACGCCGAAAGGGTGGGGCGCAAAGCCGCTGGCCTAAGTCCGTCACGGCGGAGAGGGCGGCAGGGTTGCCGGGCGAGCAAGAACCTCTGCATAAGGGACTCGAATTGCACGCCCTGGAAGCGATGTGGAGGTTGTGACATGAGTGGAGCGGAGGATTATTCTACAGATTGGAGGTACACCTATCTGAGCAGCAGCGCGGGCCGGCAGACGGCCAAGAAAGATATATCCATCGTGGGGGTCATAGCGGACCTCCTCTTTATCTCAGGTTTGATCTTCCTGGGATACGAGATCTTCTTCTGGGTCCGACACGGGGAGTGGCTTGGATACCCCTGCACGATCATGCTCGATGCCGTGCCTCGAGGGCTTCTTGCCGCACTCGAAAACTACCCGACGCTGCAGAGCATTGTTATCGGGGGTCTCACAAGGCTCGATTTCTCGGTGGTCCTTGTGGTCTCGGGGTATCTTCTGGGTCGAAAATTCGGAGACCTCCTGTAACCTTCGGAAACGAAAAAGGGCGGGGCTTCAGGGCCCCGCCCTTTTTTTAAGATTTCTCCCCGTCTAACCCTTCGTCGTGCAGAAGGCCGCCTTGTCGAAGAAAACCGCGATTCGCCTGTCCAGCTCGAGAGCCATGTAAATATCGAGTGTCTTCAGCCTGTGGGCTTCGACATCCAGAAACACTTCGGCGACGTCTGCCTTTTCCGTGGCTTTACCGCGACAAGAGGGTTGTCTCCAGCCTTCCGCTATTTATCGCTGTAGAAAATGGCGTTGGGGTTGATGTGGACGTCCTTCACACAGGACAGGCAGTAATAAGCGGGAATGACCGTCCCGCAACCTGAACCGATGAGGTCGAAGACGGCGCATTGTTCACAGAGGGGTGTTTCACAGCCTACGCATTTGACAAATTCGGTGCGTTTCCCACAGGTTCCGCAAAGCTTCTTATCGTCGGCCATGCACGGATCTCCATATCCTTACCCCCCGTGTAGAAAAGACTCCTTCAAATAGAATGAAAAAGGCTCTTTGTCAACCCAAAATTCCGCGTCTCCGGAATTTGTCATGATATTAACAATAAAAACGAGAATGTGAGAAGCCCGGGGGGCTTTTGCTGATTTCAGCGACTTGATTTGCCTGGCGGGTTTCCCCGTCCTGTGGTATAGAAAACGCCGGAATCACGGCATATTCCGAGAATAAAATATGAAGGAGGGGTCGCCATGTCAGCGCTGGAGGGTATCAAGGTTCTCGATCTTTCAAATTATGTCCCGGGTGCGCTCTGCACGATGATTCTCGGGGATTTCGGAGCCGATGTCATCAAGGTGGAGCCGGCAGAGCCCTTTCCCGCCGAGGACATGGGGTATTCGTCGAAAGGGGAGGAAAAAAGAAAGAAGGCAGCCTACTTCACCCTGAACCGCAACAAGAGGAGCATCGGGATCAACCTGAGGTCGGAAGAAGGTCAGAAGATTTTTTATCGCATGGTCAAGGAGGCGGATGTCGTCATCGAAGGCTACCGGCCGGGTGTCGTGCAGCGGCTCAAGATCGACTATGACACGGTCAAGGCGGTCAACCCCCGCATCATTTACTGTTCGCTGAGCGGTTACGGTCAGGACGGACCCTATCGGCTTTACCCCGGTCATGACATCAATTACATCTCCCATGCGGGCGTCCTCGGCCTCCTCGGGCCCAGGGATGAAAGGCCGTCGATCCCGCTCAACCTCATCGCGGATTTCGCCGGCGTCTCTCTCTACGGTGCCGTGGCGATCCTGCTTGCCCTCCGGGTGAGGGAGACGACGGGCAAGGGCCAGTACCTCGACCACACCTACATGGAGGGGGCCCTGCACCTCCTGACCTGGTTCACGCAGGAGTATTTCCACAGCGGCAAGGTCATGAAGCGCGGCGAGACCTGGGCGTCGGGCGGTTACCCCCACTACGACACCTACAAGACGAAGGACGGCAAGTACATCAGCATCGGCTGCCTCGAGCCCCACTTCTGGGACAACCTGTGCAAAGCCGTCGGCCGGGAGGACCTCATGCCCTTCAAGTGGAGCATGGAGATGACCTTCCGCGCCCCCGACAAGAAATTCCAGGAGATCCGCGAAGAGCTTCAGAAGATTTTCCTGACGAAGAACCGCGACGAGTGGTTCGATCTCCTTATCACGAAGGACATCTGCATTGGGAAGGTTTATTCCATCGACGAAGTCTTCGAGGACCCCCAGATCAAGGCCCGCAAGATGGTCATCGATGTCGAGGACCCGAAACTCGGGAAAATCCGCCAGGTGGGAATTCTGCCGAAACTCTCCGACATGCCCGGGACCGTCCGGAGGCTCGCGCCGCTCCACGGGGATCACACCGAGGAGATCCTGAAGGCGCTGGGCTACAAGACGGAGGAGATCCAGAAGCTGCGGCAGGGAAAAGTCGTCGGCTGAGCGGCGTTAGAAAAAAGCGCCTTGCGTGCCTTTTGAACCCGTGAGGTCCGGAACGATGAAATTCGGTAAAGCTGTGTTTCTTTTCCTCTGCTTTGTTCTGGCCGCTTGGCCGCTCCAGGCAGCCGAGCAGGAGAAACAGATCAAGGTCGCTTTTGTGTATGCGGGGCCCGTGGGAGAAGCTGGCTGGTCCTTTGCGCACGACCAGGGCCGCAAGTACCTCGAAAAGGAGTTGCCCGGCGTGAAGACCGCCTTCGTGGAGTCGGTGCCCGAAGGGGCCGATGCCGAGCAGGTAATGACCCGGTTCGCGGAAGAAGGCTACAAGGTCATTTTCGCAACAAGCTACAGTTACATGGACGCCGCCGAGCGGGTCGCCCGGAAGTTTCCGGGGGTTTATTTCGAACAATACGCCGGCTCAAAGACGGCGGTGAACCTGGCGACATACTCCGGGCGCATCTATGAGGCCAGGTATCTCTCGGGCATCGTGGCGGGTAAAATGAGCGGGACAGGGAAGGTCGGCTACGTCGCGGCTAAACCCGTCCCGGAGGTCGTCCGGGACATCAACGCTTTTGCCAGGGGGGCGAGATCGGTGAACCCCTCAGCACGAGTGAAGGTCGTCTGGACAAACAAATGGAATGACCACTCCTCTGACGAGAGGGCGTCGGTGGTGCTTCTCGATGACGGCTGCGATGTCATCACCCAGCACCAGGACTCCCCTGGGGTCCTGCGGGCCGCGGAGGAGCGGGGCAGGTACGCCATTAGCTACAACTCGTCCATGGAGAAGTTCGCACCGAAGGCGGTCCTGACGGGACCGGTTTGGAACTGGGGCCCCTACTTCGTTAAACGGGTCAAGGCCGCCATAGAAGGGACCTGGGCACCAGGGGAATACTGGGGACCCATGGCCGACGGGATCGTGGGCCTTGCCTCTTTCTCTGAGGCGGTGCCCCCGGACGTGGTCAGGCTTGTCGAGGCAAAGAAAAAAGAAATCGAGGAGGGCAAGCTTCACCCCTTCGCGGGGCCCGTGAAGGACAACCAGGGCAGACTGCTGGTCCCGAAAGGGAAGACCGTCTCCGATCGCGAAATGCTCATCTTCGGCTGGTTTGTCGAGGGCGTGGAAGGAAGCTTTCTCAACTAAGAAAGCGTGCAGGCCGGGCCGTTAGAATCGGCCGGGCGGTTTACGTCCTTCTCGATAAAAAGAAAGACCGGCCGCAACCTGTCCATGATCATTTCCCGGAGCCGTGACCCTGCCGTGGCCTTCAGCGAAGAAGAAATCGATGATGGCCTTTCGTGGTTGTCCGGAGGTTCAGGGATAGCGAATGATATTCAAACCCCTTGAAGTCGGCGGTTACGCCGAGCTCAAACGCTTTTTTCAGAATCAGCCGTACCGCCACAGCAATTACTCTCTCTTCTCGATCATTGTCTGGGGCGACCAGGCTTTCAGGACAAGCTATGCCCTTTCCGGCGAAAGTGTTTTGTTCCTGAACCAGTCCGCCTTCATCCCTGAAGACCGTCACCTGTTTTTACCCGTCTCCCCCTCAAGAAGGCCCAGACCCGCTGTGCTTCGCGCGCTGGCCGTGGATGCCGGAGTCCGGGAATACCGGTTCGTGCCTGATGAGTATATTCGGGATTACAACCGCGGGGATATCGAGGCCCTCTTTACCGTCACGGAACAGCCCGAGTATGAGGATTACATCTACCTCACCGAGGATCTGGCAAGGCTGCGGGGAAACCGTTTTGCCGGGAAGAGAAACCAGATTCACCAGTTCGTGAGAGAATATGTTGAGACGGGAAGGGTCGCAGTGGAGAAAATGACTCCGGGTCACTCCGGCGACTGCCTTCGGTTCCTGGAAAAATGGTGCGAGATCCGTGATTGTGACGCCGATGAGAACTACAGTCTCGCCTGTGAGCGGAGGGCCGCCATCATGGCCCTTGAGAATATCCACCGCCTCGATGTGGAGGGTATGGTCATCCGTGTGGGTGGGGCGGTGAGCGCCTTCGCGATAACCTCGCGACTCCGGGATGATATCTGTGTGCTCAATTTCGAAAAGGCCTTTCCGGACATCAAGGGCTTGTATCAGTTCCTGGACCGGGAGTGCGCCAGAGGCCTTCTTGCGAATTACCGCTACATCAACAAGGAAAGCGACATGGGCGTGTCAAACCTGGCCCGAATGAAGAAATCCTATCACCCCGTCGTGAAGGAAAAGTGTTACAGGCTTCAGCTGCGATGAAAAAATAGGGTATCGGGTTCCGGGTGCAGGGTAGAGGGCGAAAGGCGAAAGGCGAAAGGCGAAAGGCGAAAGGCGAAAGGCAAAGGATGTCAGTCAATACTCATCAATGACTCCCACCGCTCGTATTCCGTACCGGTGCGAAGGCCTCTTTTCCTGAGGATTTCGATGATCCTTTCGTCGTTGAACCGGAGGTAGGGATTCATCCTGCGCTCCTCGGCTAGGGTCGAATAAACGTGGCCCGGGTCGTAGCTAGAGAGGAAGGCGTCCGGGTCCCCGTTTCCCGGCTCCAGGCGTTTAGCGAAAGCCACCGAGTCCCTGACATAGTCATGGCCCGCGTAGATGACCGTCTCGTCGGGCAGGGCCATGAGCTTCTTGATGGAATGATAAAATTCCCGCAAATTCCCCGTGAAGCAGTTTCCCACGGTGCCGTTGAAGAGCGTGTCCCCCGAGATCAGGATATTCCCCGCGTGCAGGCAGACGGCATCCCGGGTGTGGCCGGGTGTCGGGTAGATGAGAATTTTTTCCCCCTCGAGAATCACCACCCCCTTTTCCGCCAGTTCCTTCGGGCTCAGGTACGTTGCCTTTGAACGCCTGAGGAGTTCGTCGTTACCCGTCGTGTGGTCGTAATGGTCATGGGTGTTTGTCACATGAACCAGTGAGAGGTTCTGGTTTGCCAGGAACACGAGCATCTCGTCCGCTGCACCCCCGTCCACGGCGAGGGCGTATCTTTCACCGAATATCAGGTAGCCCAGATTATCCGAGGCGTATCGAAATTGCTCGATTTTCAACATGGATGCCGCCTTTGCCCTGGTCGTTCGCGGCCCGGATTATGACAGGGAATCCCGGGCGGGCTCAAGGGAAAAATATCCCGGCAGGCGGCCGGATTGCAGCAAGACTATCTTGACTTTTTCAGACCTTTCTTTATAGTAAGCGGCAAATCAAAAAAAGGAGGGCAATTTTATGAAGCGCAGTGTCTTGATCGCTGGAATTCTTTTGCTGGCAGTCACATTCGCTTTTGTGCAGGCGTCATGGGCTTACCAGGTTACGGGTCCTGTTGTCGAAGTGAAGGATGACTCGATTACCGTTAAAAAGGGCAACGAGAACTGGAAGCTCGCCAAGGATAAAAACACGAAAATCACGGGCGATCCGAAGGTGGGTTCAAAGGTGACGATCGAATACACCATGACCGCCACCAAGATCGAGGTGAAGGACGCCGGCAAGAAGGCGGAGCCCAAAAAGAAATAAAGGACGAGGTTCTTCAAATGCTGATGAGCGGCCCGGAGAATTCCGGGCCGTTATCTGTCATCCGATAATGTCAAAGACAGGTCGCAATGGTCCGCGGACCCGCCCCCGGGGTTCTCTAAGAGGACACCCGAGTCCCTGTTCCTGAATCTATTTCGTATCCGCATGGAGGAAAACATGGCAGCAGCAGCGCCCCCGCTTCCCATCGCAAAGGCAGAGAAGGAGATTGTCATCCTTCCTAAAATGGCCAACCGTCACGGCCTCATTGCCGGCGCCACCGGTACCGGGAAAACGGTGTCTCTCCGGGTCCTAGCCGAACAGTTCAGCGCTATCGGCGTGCCCGTGTTCATGGCCGACGTCAAGGGGGACCTGGCGACGATCAGCCAGCCGGGCGGGGACAATACCAAGATCGCAGAACGGATCAAGGATTTGAAACTCGGGGATTTCAAGTTCGAAGCTTACCCTGTCGCCCTTTGGGATGTCTTCGGGGAAAAGGGCCATCCCCTTCGGGCCACCGTCTCCGAGATGGGACCGCTCCTCTTGAGCCGCATCCTCAACCTCAACGACACGCAGAGCGGGGTGCTGAACGCCGTTTTCAAGATTGCCGACGACAACGGGCTTCTCCTCCTCGATCTGAAGGATCTGAGATCCATGCTCCAGTTCGCGGGGGACAACGCGAGCAAGTTCAAGACGGAGTACGGAAACATCTCAACGGCCAGCATCGGTGCCATCCAGAGAAATCTCCTGATTCTGGAGGATCAGGGAGGCGACAAGTTTTTCGGCGAGCCGGCCCTGGACATCAATGATCTCATGCAGACAGACGCGAAGGGCAGGGGCGTCATCAACATTATCATGGCCGACAGGCTCATGCAGGCTCCCAACCTCTACGCCACGTTTCTTCTCTGGCTTCTCGCGGAACTTTTCGAACAGCTTCCGGAGGTGGGCGATCCCCCGAAACCGAAGCTCGTCTTCTTTTTCGATGAAGCGCATCTTCTGTTCGAGGACGTGCCGAAAGCCCTGGAGGACAAGATCGAACAGGTGGTCCGTCTGATCCGTTCGAAGGGGGTGGGCGTGTACTTCGTCACGCAGAACCCGATCGATATTCCCGACACGATCCTGGGGCAGCTCGGAAACCGTGTCCAGCACGCCCTCAGGGCTTTCAGCCCGAAGGAGCAGAAGGCGGTAAAGGTGGCGGCGGAGACGTTCCGGGCCAATCCCAAGCTCAACACGACCAAGGCCATCCTCGAGCTTGCCGTTGGCGAAGCCCTGATATCCGTCCAGGACGAAAAAGGGGCCCCCACCGTGGTGGAAAAAGCCTGGGTCCTGCCGCCTCACAGCCGCCTCGGGACCCTCACGCCGGATGAGTCGGCGAAGCTGGTCAAAAGCTCCGTCCTCTATGGTCACTATGAAAAGATGGTGGATCGGGAAAGCGCCTACGAGAAGTTGAAAGCGAAAGCCGTCCAGATGCAGCAGGAAGAAGCGGCAGTCGCGGCGGAGGTCAAGAAGAAGAAAGCGCCGCAGTCCGAAACGGAAAAGATGATCGGTGCCGCTGCCAAGAGCGCCGCCCACGCTATCGGGAGTCAGATCGGCCGGCAGATCATCCGCGGGGTCCTGGGCTCGATCTTCGGAAAGCGCTAATAGAGGCCGTTTTGAGTTATGAGTTGAGAGTATCCATTCATTCATAATTCGACATTCAACACTCATAATTGGAGCGGGCGGATTGCCCGCGACGCTCATGCTCTGGGTTGTCGATAAAATCAAAACCCGTCTCGTTCTCGATGAGGCGGGTTTTTTAATCGAGGTCCCCATACAGATCGAGCTTGAGTACGAGCTCGATGGGACAAAGGTTCGGTCCTCTTCCACATCGAAAAAAATTTACTTCAACCGGCCCGCGCTGCTCAAGGAATGTCCCGGCCGGTCGGCCGCTGAACTGGACCGCCTGGTGGACCGGGCCGTCGAAAGGGCCATTGAGGCACACTTCTTGTCTCGGCAGTACTCTTTCGAGGGGGAACAATAAGATTCCCCCTCGAATCGATGTATTCGGAACGCGCGAGGAGAAACAGGTTTGTGGATTTTACGAACGATTCAATAGAACCTTGATAGAGGGAAAGGGGGATGTGTGAATGCTGGACCATCTTTTGACGAAGGAACAGATCAGGATCAGGGACGAGGCCCGAGACCTCGTGAAGTGGGTGCCGCGCCAGATGATCCTTGATATGGACACGGACAAGATCAAATTCCCCAAGGAGTTCCTGCAGGAGGCCGCGCGGCGGAACCTTCTCGGGTGCCGTTACCCGAAGAAGTGGGGCGGCAGGGACATGGACTGGGTCACGACCTGCATGATCATGGAAGAGGTGGGGACCCTGGGTTACGAGTTTTCCTGTGTGTTCGGGGTCGGCGCCGAGCTGGTGTGTGATGCCGTCGTCCTTCACGGCACGGACGCGCAAAAGGAGAAGTACGTCAAACCCCTGCTCCGGGGAGAGCGTTTCGCCGCCGAGTGCCTCACCGAGCCGAGAGGGGGGTCCGATTTCTTCGGGGCGACCACGAAGGCGGAGGACCGGGGGGATCACTTCGTCCTCAACGGCCAGAAGCGCTTCATCGTCGGCGCCGAAGGAGCGGATTTTTTCCTCGTCTACGCCCGCACGAACCCGGACGCGAAGCCCCAAAACTCTATCACGTGTTTCATCGTGGACAGGGGAGCCGGTGTCGAGACGAAGTATCTTTACGGCCTCATGGGCTGCCGGGGCGGCGGCACGGGGCGCCTCGTCTTCAGGAATGTCGTCGTACCCAGGGAGAACATTGTGGGGAAGCTCCACGGGGCCTATGATGTTTTCAACACCATGATGATCCCGGAGCGCCTGGGTACCGCCGCCATGACCATCGGGTCCGCCCGGGCCGCCCTCGACGTCGCGACGAACTACACGACGAAGCGGAAGGCCTTCGGGAAGGTCATCAACACGTTCCAGGGGGTGAGCTTCCAGGTGGCCGAGGCGGCCATGCTCCTCGATGCCTGTCAGGCCATGGCGTATTCGACGGCCCGCGCCGTGGACACCGGCGTGGACATGGACCGGATCCGGCGGTACGTGTCGGAAACGAAGAAATTCGTCACGGAGGCCTGTCAGAAGGTCGTGCACAACTCGATGCAGGTCATGGGGGGGATCGGCTACACCAACGTCTTCCCCGTCGAAAGGATCCACCGGGATATCCGCCTGGCCTCCATCTGGACGGGAACGAGCGAGATCATGTCCATGATCGTCGCCCACGAGTGGTACCGGGAATTCCTGAAGAAGAAACTGCCCAGGGACTACGAAGCGGATGCCCAGGAAGCCCACGCGGCGGATGAGAAGATCTACACCGACGAGGACATGTGGAAGCCGGGCGGGTAGAGCGGGCAAAGTGATGGTCGGAGAGCGCTAAGACGCCTGCAGCAGGCAGTGACTGCAGGCGCCTTTTTTTCAACGGACCTAGTAGGTAAACACTATTTTACTGAGGATATCCACGTCACTCCTCTGTGTCGCTGCGCTCTGGTAGGCCATACCGTCGGCATAAGTATTTTTTCCCAACGGCACCCTGTAGTAATTCGAGTAGCTGCTCGTGGACACCTCGATCACCAGGTAATAGGTTGTCCCCTTCTTCACACTTACAGGGGAAGAAAAAGCAACCTTTATCCAGCCGGGGTTCCTGTGCTCCTTGGACGTTACCTGGGAGGGTAAAATCTGCCCGGACGCAAGCGTGGACCCGCCCGGGGACGTCCGGATGCTGACCTTTACGGGCATGTTCGGCGATCTGTACTTCGCCAGGGCAACGGTCACGGATTCAAGCCTGGAGCCGATGGCCTTGAAGGACTGCGCGTAGAGCTTTCTTGTGCTTGAATAACCCAGGTTCCATGCGGTGTAGGGCTTTGCAGAAATGATCAGCTCCTGGATTGGACCCGGCGTCGGTTCCGTAGCGGGCTCTGGAGTCGGCGTCGGTTCCGGTGTGGGGACTCTGTAGCTGACTTCGTTCGAGTACCCGCTTTCGTTTCCCGCGGTGTCGAGCGCCGTGACGCTGAAGTAGTAGGTTCTCCCGGCCGTGAGGTCGCTGATCGTGCAGGTTGTCGACTTGCCGACGTTGGTGTTGCAGGAGTATGTCCGGCTCGCCGTGCCGCTGTAGACCTTGTAGGCCTGCAGGTCCGAATCGGTATTTGCATTCCAGGCCAGTGTCACCTGGGCGGCATAAGCCTCGCCCGAAAAAAGTTGAAGCGCGAGGCCCAGGGCAAACACGATAACGATGCCCGGATGAACAGGGTGAGGACGCTTCTTGCCCGTGAACCTCCTGACCCCGATTCGCGCGATCAGGCACATCGCGGCAAGCAGCACCGGAAGGCCCAGGGCCGAGGCCCCATAGTGTTTGATGCCGTAGACGACTGGTGTGAGCGCCCAACGGGTCAGGGTCTTCAGGTATTCCCGGTTGCGGATGAAGTCGGCGATAGGCGGCGATAGCCTGTAGTACAGGCCCACGAGCATCCTGCCCGGCGTGTTGGTCAGGAGGGCCTCATCCCTGAACTTTCTCAGGACCGTGACCTCCGTGGCCATGTGGCTGCCGTAAGCGGCCGTCGCGATGAAGCAGCCCCCTCCGCCCCCTCCTCCGGATGACGGGCTGGCGGGTGACGGGTCGGAGGAAGGTGATGAGCCGGCGGGCACGGTGTAGCTGACTTCCGCCGCGTAGCTGCTCTCATCTCCCTCGGCGTTGTAAGCCGTAGCGGTGAAGAAGTAGGTGATCCCGTCCTGAAGTCCCGAGACAATGCAACTGGTCCAGTTACCGACGTCGATGACCGCCGAGTATGCCCTGCTTGCCCTGCCGTAATAGACTTTATATCCGGTGACGGTCGGCTCGCTGTTGGCATTCCAGGCCAGTGTAATCTGGGCGGCGCGAGCGTCCTGTGAAAAGACTGGAAGTATGAAGATTGCGGTGAGCAAAAGGAGGATGCTCAGCAAGAGGAGATGAAAATGCGCTTTTCGCCGTCTGTCTGGTTCTTTGCGTTTCAAGATCATCTTATCTGTTTGAATATGCTGGGGATTTTATAAAAATAACTCAGCGCCGGGCATCATAGGAGCAATGACCGTACCAGAAGGGCATTTAAACTATAACATCTTGATATTATGATGTTTTTAATTTTTATCGGCCCGGCGAAGAAACGAAAAAGAGGGAAAAAGTGAAGGGGTTGTCATACAGTATCTGGCAGGTAATAGGGTAAGATACTGTAAATATTTGCTTTATTTAGTGTTTGTTTTTTCCTCCAATCGGCAAATTGAGTCCCCCGGCTTCCTCCTGGTGTCGTCTGGATGATCCAATCCCACCCTCCTGCAATTTAAGGTGCGGCAAAAAAATATGGGGACCGATCCGGCGGAAAGAAAGATTTTAAATTATTGATTATAAAAGTAATATCAATAATTCAGCGTAAAAACAGGCTCTATTCGGCCCTGAGAAATGAAGATTTTTCGGGCTGAATGGTTTGTTTTTCCGAATGAAGACGGCAAGCGGAGGGTTTACCCTTCACTATCCTGCCTGAAGTCAAGGGGATTGATATGATATTTGTTAAGAAGTTCATAGAGATCGGCCCTGTATTTACCGGCGAGCTTTGACGCCTGGCTTACATTTCCCCGGCTGATCTTCATGAGCTGGATGAGATAGTTCTTCTCGAAATCCTTCTTGGATTCCCTGAAGGGTTTAAACAGGTGATCGGTCATTTCCTGGCTCGACAGGATGATCAGATCTTCAGAGATGACATCCTCTGTCGACATGACGACGGCGCACTCGATAATGTTTTCCAGTTCTCTCACGTTACCCGGCCAGGGATGAAGCATAAGTTTCTGAATGGCCGCCGGGGAGAGGGTCTTGGCGGGCTTCTTCTGTTTCTCCGCCACCTTGGCCAGGAAGTACGACGCCAGAAGAGGGATGTCTTCCTTCCTCTCCCTCAGGGGGGGCATCCTGATCGGGATGACGTGGATGCGGTAAAAGAGGTCGCTGCGGAAGTTCCCCGCGTCGACTTCCTTTTCGATATCCTTGTTCGAAGCGGAGATGATCCGGATATCGACCTTGGTTTTCCTGTGGGTCCCCAGCGGATAAAATTCTTTTTCCTCCAGCGCCTTGAGGAGCTTGCCCTGCATGACCAGAGGGATCTCGGATATCTCGTCCATGAAGATGGTCCCCCCCTCGGCCTGGACGAACAGGCCCTTTTTGCTTGCGACGGCACCGGTGAACGCCCCCTTCTCAAAACCGAAGAGTTCGCTTTCGAGAAGGTTGGCGGGGATGGCCGCGCAATTAATGGCGACGAAGGGGTGGTCTTTCCTGTCGCTCAGCTGATGGAGGGCTTTGGCGATCATCCCTTTCCCCGTTCCGCTCTCGCCGCTGATGAAGACATTGGAGTCGGTTCCCGCCGCCAGCGCCACGACCTCGGATACCTGTTTCATGGCTTCGCTCTGGCCGATGATGTTCTGCCCTTCGAGGTCGGCCCTGATAATGCCCTGGAGACGCTTGACCTCTCTCGACAACCTTGATTTCTCTATGCCGTGCTGGATCTGAACGAGCAGATCCCGGTAATCAAAGGGCTTGGTCAGGTAGCTGTATGCTCCTTCTTTCATGGCCTCCACGGCGCTCTCAATCGTCCCGTAGGCCGTAAGGATGATCACCGGCAGGTCGGGATCGACCTCGCGGAGGTTTTTCATCAGGTCAATCCCGTTTGCCTCGGAGAGTTTCAAATCCAGAAGGGCGATATCAAAACCTCCTTCCAGGATTTTCTTTCTTGCCTCCTCGGTCTCCGAGGCCGTCACCACGGCATAACCTCCCGATTCCAGGCGCATTCGCAGCACCTTCAGGATGTTCAAATCATCGTCGACGACCAGTATTTTCTCCATCCAGGGACCTCACTTGCGCGGCGTTTGCCTTCGTTTCTCCTCCAGGTTTCGATCGATGGCCTTCATCTGTTCAATTTGCTTCTCCAGGGTCTCGATCTGCTTCTCCAGGGTGTCAACCTGCTTCCTCAGGCCGGAGGCCCGCCTGTCCCGGTTGACCACTTCACTCAGGACGGGAATGAAGGATTCCGACGGTTGCCGGTATTCGCTCCGGGGATACTCGGAAACCAGTTTTGTAAAAGCATCGAGGGATTTCTGGTAGTCCCTCTGGGGGTTTTTCGGATGTGCATGGAGGTATCCGATGCGGTAAAGCGCCCGATCCGCCGCCGCCGGGTATTTTTCGGCGATCTGCTGGTATCCCTGGATTGCGGCCTGGTAATTCCCCCCTGCCGCCTGTTCATCGACCTCGACGGACTCCAGCCTGGCCGGGACGACCTGCAACTGCGCACAGCCCGGGATGCCCAGGCCTATCCAGATGGCACAGGCAATGAAAAAGTAAAGGTGCTCCCTTTGCCGACTTCGCTTTCGGCCCATACGTGACCTCCGTGGGCGTTGATGATGTGCTTCACAATGGCTAAACCGAGACCCGTTCCGCGAATGGCCCCTTTCCCGTCGTCAACACGCTTGAATTTTTCGAAGACTTCTTTCAATTTCGAAGCGGGAATCCCGCGGCCTGTGTCGGAGACGGTTACTTCGACGCTCTTCTCACCGGTACCGTACCCGGCGACGACCGTGATGCGGCCGCCTTCCGCGGTGTATTTCATTGCATTGCTCAAGAGGTTCTCCAGGACTACATTAATCCGCTCCGCGTCTATCTTGAGCGCGGGCAGACCCGGTTGGACTTGCGCCTGAAGGGTGATATTCTTTCTTTCCAGCACCGGTGAAAAGCGAAGCAGGTTTTTCTCAACGATAGGCTGCAGGCCGGCCTCTTGCAGGGAGAGGGTCATCATCCCGGACTCCATCATCGAAAAGTCCAGCAGCCGGTTGACGGAGCGGATGAGCCGCTCGCATTCTTCACGGATCAGGCCGTAAAGCTCCTGCTGCTTCTCGGGCATGGCGGCGAAGACGCCTTCCTGGAGCATGCTCGAAGCCTCCTTCAAGGCCGTCAGGGGCGTTCGCAATTCGTGAGAAAGGTAACCGATGTAGTCGATTTTCATCTGGTCCAGTTCCTTCAACCTGTCGCACATCGCGTTGAAAGACTCGGCCAGCTCCCGGATCTCGGGGGGTGATTTGACCTCGAGCGGGTCCCCGAAGTGGCCCCTCGCGACGGCCTTTGTTTTTTCCAGAAGGCGTAAAATGGGGGTGTTTACGGCCTGAGTGTTGATCACGGAAATGATGACCACCATGAAGAAGGCCGCGGCGAGAGAAAGTTCAATCACATTTGTCGTCAGTGTCGAGGTCTCCTCGAGCTTCACTATTCTTTCATATCGGGCGTAGGACAGGGCCTGGGTGAGTTCGCGCAACTTCTGGCCGGCCTCCGAGGTGATTCGGTCCCTGTCCGCCCTGTAGCCGGCCAGTTCCGGTTCCGTGAACTTCGGGCTTTTCATCCGGCCGACAACGCCTTCAAACAGGATGCCGTACCGGCCGTGTAAAACCCTGATGGGTTCCAGGTAGTCTCGACGGCGTGCCGGGTCGATAGAACCTTCCAACTCGGCCAACCGGCCGTTGAAGTCACTCTGAAAATCCTTGAACTGCCGGAGATACTCGGCGTCCTTGGACACGAAAAGCTTTTCCTCCGACGCATTTTCCCTGTCCAGAATTTCGAGGCACTCTTCGGAAAGGCGGATCATGCGGGTGTCCACCGTGGTAATCGAACGGATGTTTTTGTTGAGTTCGTTTAAAGTCCATATGGTATAAACGCCTGACAGAAGAACAATGATGATGATAAGGAGATAGCTGCTGATCAACCGGGAAAGGATGGAAAAGTTCAATAACGCCTTCATGACTCCTCTGGATGACGACAAAATGACCTATCTGTTCAGGACCCCTTCCAGCCGGGAAACGACTCTCGCGGGCACATCAATGGGAATTTAGTTACCAGAAAAAAGCGCTTTTGCCCAAGCATTTTTTGCCGGGAAAATGCAAGTGGATATTCATGCGATGTGAAGCAGCTGTCGACGCCGAGGCTGTCCTTCGGATTGCTTTTCCCCGCCGGTAAGAGAGGGTCCCGGGTCGCTCGAATCTTTGCGTTGATATGAGGGGTGTCCTGTGTTAGGCTTCCGCCGCACCGACGGCTCCATCTTCCGGCAGGGTCCGGTTGAGGATGGTCCTGTATGGCCGGCAGCCGTCGATGAGCGAATGCGGGAGGGCTTGTCGGCATTTTGATTAAACGGGTACCGGGAAGGTGGCGCTCCGTCGTTGCGCTCATCCTGCTGGCAATCATCTGGGGTTACAACTGGGTCGTCATGAAAAAGTCCCTGCAGTACATGGGACCCTTCGATTTCAACGCCCTGCGCATGGCCCTCGGGGGGGTAATCCTCCTTTTTTTTATGCTCGCAAGCAGGATGTCTCTTCGTCCCCGTCAGGTACCCATGACGATTCTGCTGGGACTTGTACAGACGGCGGCGGGGACGGGATTGATCATATGGGCGCTCGTGGAGGCCGGGGCGGGTAAAACGGTCATCCTGGTTTACACCATGCCGTTCTGGATCCTGATCTTCGCCTGGCCGGTTCTGTCGGAAAAAATACAGGGGGCCAACTGGATTCCCGTTGTCACGGCCGTGGTCGGCCTCTTCCTGATACTGGAGCCCTGGACACTGAAGAGCACCGTCTTCAGCGAGGTCATGGCCGTCGTCGCGGGCGTCTGCTGGGGGCTCAGCGCGATCATCATCAAGCTGATGCAGAAAAGGCCGGATTTCGATCTCGTGTCCGTGACGGCGTGGCAGTTTGTCTATGGTTCCGTGCCCCTGGTCATTGTCGCCCTGCTCGTTCCCCAGCAACCCGCGCAGTGGACAGCCTATCTCATGGCAGCCGTCTTCTATAACGCCGTTCTGGTCTGCGCCCTTGCCTTTCTCCTTTGGACCTATATCGTGAAGAAGCTGCCTGCCGGGGTGGCGGGTATGGGAACCCTGGCTGTTCCCGTTATCGGCATCATGTCTTCCATGCTCGAACTCGGGGAGCGTCCCGACACCTTCGAGGCGTGGGGGATGGTGCTGATCCTGGCGGCGATCGCCATCCTGACGCTTCTGCGATTCAGGGAAAGCCGTCTGAACGGGCCCGCGGCCGGCCTGGACTGAAACCGATCCCGTTATTTCATCTTCCGAATCCTCACATCGATTTCCTTCTCGCTTTCAAGGAGAGACGTCAGCTTCGAGACGTCGGTGTTGCCGTAGTGATAGGGGTAGAGGATCTTCGGTTTGAAGGCCCTTGCAGCGTCGGCGACCATCTCCGGGGTCATGGTGTAGGGAAGGTTCATGGGGAGGAAAGCGGCGTCAATGTTCTTCAGCGCCTTCATCTCCGGGGTGTTCTCCGTGTCACCCGCGATGTATACCCTTCTGGAGCCGAGCTCGATGATGTATCCGTTGCCCGCGCCCTTCGGGTGATAGGGGACGCCGGGGCTCCGCATGTGGACGATATTGTAAGCCGGGACGGCCTCCACCGTGAATCCGGCAAGGGTCTTCGTCTCGCCGTTTCGCATGATGACGGCGTCCCTGATCTGGCGGGCGGCCGTTTCACTGGCGGCGACCACCGTCTTGGGGGTCCGAACGGTCTGGATGGCCTTGAGGTCGAGGTGATCGCGGTGTTCGTGGGTGATCAGGATGAGATCGGCCTTTGGGAGTTTTCTGTAGTCCGCAAACTCCGTCCAGGGATCGACGTGGATGATCTTGCCGCCCTGCCGGAACATCAATGTCCCGTGCCCGATGAAGGTGATCTCCGGGCTCGTCGGGGACGGGTCGAGGAATTCGCTCTCTAACGCCGCTGCCGGGCCGGCCGCTGTGAAGACCAGGGCCAGCACTGCGAAAAGGATTCCATGCATGGGTACTCCTCCCTTGTTGGATGATATGGAAATTCTACAGCATACCGGCGCTGCACTCAAGGGCGATCGGCCTTGCTGATTCCATACTCTGCCTGACCGTCCTTTGCTCGTCAAGATGTCGTCATTGAAAAAAGGTCCGGAATGATATAGAGAGGATCCGGGTGTGACCGGCGGTCAGTATCGATGCATGATCAATCGGAAATTTAAAATAAAATTCGCAGTATGAATGATGATTGGGGGTGTTTATGCTCTTTAATCCGAAGAAATACGCAAGTGACTATCCCTGTGAGGAATCCCGGGACATGATGCGAAAGACCATCAACTTCTTCGAGCGCAAGGGGAAGCGTCGCATCAAGGAAGATGACCAGTGGTGCGTCTGGTACAGTGATTTCATCGAGTTTCTGAAGGACAACAAGATCTTTTACAGGCTCCTCACGCCGTCAAAATACGGCGACGAAGGCTGCCGCTGGGACACCTGGCGGAACTGCGAGATGAACGAAATCCTGGCCTTCTACAGCCTGTCGTACTGGTACGCCTGGCAGGTGTCCATCCTCGGCCTGGGCCCCGTCTGGATGAGCAAAAACGAAGGGATGAAGCGAAAAACAGCCAGGCATCTCGAGTACGGGCGAATCTTCGGGTTCGGCCTCTCGGAGCGTGAGCACGGCGCAGACATTTACTCCACGGACATGGTGCTCAAATCCCAGCCCGACGGCACCTACCTGGCGGAGGGGGACAAGTACTACATCGGCAACGGCAACGAGGCCGTCATCCTCTCCACCTTCGGCAAGATCGCCGGCACGAACGAATACGTCTTCTTCCCCGTCGACTCCCATCACGAGAAGTTCGAACTGGTGAGAAACGTCGTCGCGAGCCAGATGTACGTCTCCGAGTACAACCTGCGCGACTACCCCATCCGGGAGGAGGAGATCTTGGAGAAGGGCCGGGAGGCCTGGGATGCGGCGCTGAACACCGTCAACGTGGGCAAGTTCAACCTGGGGTGGGCCACCATCGGCATCTGCACCCACGCCTTCTACGAGGCCATCAACCACGCCTCGCACCGCATTCTCTACGGAAAGGCGGTCACCGAGTTCTCCCAGGTGAAACAGCTCTTCGTCGACGCCTACACGCGCCTGGTGGCCATGCGGCTCTTCGCTCTTCGCGCCATCGACTACTTCCGGTCCGCCTCGGCCGAGGACCGCCGCTACCTCCTCTTCAACCCCATGGTGAAGATGAAGGTCACCATGCAGGGAGAGGACGTCATCAACCTGCTCTGGGACATCATCGCCGCGAAGGGCTTCGAGAAGGACACCTACTTCGAGATGGCCACGCGCCACATCCGGGCCCTGCCGAAGCTCGAAGGGACGGCCCATGTCAACATGGCGCTCATTATCAAGTTCATGGCCAACTATTTCTTCAACCCGGGCAAGTTTCCCGACATCCCGCGCCGGAACGACGCCGCCGACGACCTGTTCCTCTTCGACCAGGGGGCGACGAAAGGCCTGAGCAAAATCCAGTTCCACGACTACCGGCCGGCCTACGACAGCTTCGACCTGCCCAACCTCGCCATCTACAAGGAGCAGATCAAACTCTTCAGGACCTTCCTGGCCACGGCCACCCCCACGCCGGAGCAGCAGAAGGACATCGACTTCCTGCTCATCCTGGGTGAGCTTTTCACCTGCGTCGTCTACGGGCAGCTCATCCTGGAGAACGCGAAGATCTACAATGTGGATGGAGACCTCCTCGACCAGATCATCGACTTCATGGTCCGCGACTTCTCGAAATACGCCCTGCAGATCTACCACAAGCCCTCGGGCACGGAAAAGCAGATGGAACTCTGCATGAAGATGATCCGCAAGCCGGCCGTCGACGATGCCCGGTACGAGCGGGTTCTCAAAAAGCACGTGTATGCCCTGAAGGATGTCTACGAGATGAACCCGTAAAGTTTGATGAAAGGCAAAAGATATCGGAGAGGCCACGGGATCCGCCCCCGCGGCCTCTTTTTGTCTTAAGGCCGCGCCGGGGCATTTCTTTCTGAAAGGTCTGTTACAGGATGGACTAAATTGCCTCCTTCGGTGATTTCCGGGCGACGGCCCGCAAACTTCCCTCTGGCCCCCGGGAATACGGGGTCCTTAATGAAAATAAGCGAAAGGCGGCAAGGTCAGTGTACCACGTCTGGTTTTGTGTAGTTCTGGTTGATGAAATCAAGGTGCACGACGTAGTGCTCTGTGTAGCCTTTTTCAATCTCGGTTTCGGCGCAATACACGCACTTGTCCTCGTCGTTGAGCACCCACGATACCCGTCCGCATACGACACACGTCTTTGTGTATCCCATGGCGACACCTCCTCGAGCCCGCTGGGGGCAAATTTGCCCGCCCGGGGGAAACCGGCAAGCAGCCAATCATTGTCTCCAGGAGTACAGCAACAGGCGACGACGGAAAGAAGGTGAGCGAACAACATGAGACTTGTATTCGGAGATGGACCCCAAAAGCAGGCGAGCTTTCACTCTTATATTATCAGTATAAGCCCCCGGCAGTGAAAGTCAAGGGGCTTCGCGGCCAAAAAAAACATGTCGCACAGGCTTATTTGATCGAATGCAGCCCCACCAGGTTTCCCTCCGTGTCCCGGAAGAGGGCAAAGTAGCCGTAATCATCGGTGATCTTCGTTTTGGGCACCGCGATCTGACCTCCTGCAGGCTCAATCCGGTAGAGGACCTCGCTTAAATTCTCTCCCGCATTCAGGTAAATCACCGTCCCCCGGTCACAGGGTTCATAACCCTCGCCGTGAATCAGCGTGCCGCTGTTGGCATGCCCCGCCATGGGGAAGAAGGCCATGGTGAACTCGCCCATCTTCTGGACGGGCAACTCGTAGCCCAGGATGTTGCCGTAGAAATTTCTTGCCCGCTCCATGTCTTTCACCGGTATTTCGAACCAGACGGCCATGCTCCTCATGATTCCCCTCCCAAAAAATTTATTTCACTTATCGTCTGGATTTTATATCATGGGCCGCCCCGGGACAACGCCTTTTCAGCCCGGGGCGCGATGGCCGATCGGGAAGAACTTTACTCTAGCGGGAGGAACCCAATGAAAACGCTCTATTTCGACGACTTCAAGGCCGGTGATCGGTTCGAGTCCCCCGGCATCACCGTGACGGAAGGGCAGATCATCGACTTCGCCATGCAGTTCGACCCCCAGGTCTTCCACCTCGACGTGGAGGCGGCGAAGAAGACCATTTACGGGGGCCTCATCGCAAGCGGCATCCACACCATCGCTCTCACCTTCCGCCTCTTCCTCATGACGGGCGCGCTCAACGCCGAAAACAGCCTGGGCTCCCCCGGTTTCGACGAGCTTCGCTGGCTCCTTCCCGTGAGGCCCGGCGACACGCTTCGTGCTGTCGGTGAAGTCCTGGAACTCCGACCCTCCAGGTCGCAGTCCGACCGGGGGATCGTCCGTATCCGCTATTCCGCCCTCAACCAGAAAGGCGAGCTTGTCTTCAGCGTCAACGGGAACCAGATTGTCCGGCGAAAACCCTGAATCCCTATTCGTAGCCGAGTTCTATCAGCCTCTCCTCATCGATGCCTAGGAAGTGGGCCACCTCGTGAACGACGGTGATCTCGATCTGCTCTTCCAGCTCCTCGATGGTTTCGCACATCTCTTCGAGAGGCCTCTGGAAGATGAAAATGGTGTCGGGGTAGAGGGGCGGATTAAAGGTGGACCGCTCCAGCAGGGAGGCTCCCTGGTAGATCCCGAGGAGCGGCTCATCGGGCGGAAGACCCATCGCCTCGAGGAGGTCCGGCGAGGGGTTCTGCCGGACGGAGATGAGGATATTGTCGAGGTGCCGGCGGATCTCGCGCGGAATGCGTTTGATTGCCCGTTGAACCGCCTTGTCGAAATCCTTCCTGCCGAGTTTCATTGTTCCATATCCCCTGCGCGAGCGGGTGCTCTAACGGGCCTCCTGCAGCACACGCTCGAGAAATGCGTCGATAATCCTGTTGATCTCCCCGGGTCTGTCCAGCTGGGGCCAGTGGCCCGTGTCCGTCATCAGTCGGCGGGGCAGATCCGGCATCAGCCTGTGGAGGCTGAAGGGGGCGTTGTTGAGGAGCGTGATGACCGAAAGCTTCGGACCGGCGTAACGCCGCAGCGGCGTCACCGGGTCAAAGTGCAGGATCGCGCGAAAAATGCCGATCACCGCCTCCGGCGGCGTGGCCTGGAGGTCGGCGATGACCTTTTCCCGGACGGCCGGATTCGAGGGGCCCAGAAGATCCCGCCAGTAGTCTTCAATGGCAGGCCGGTAGTCTGCCTTCAGCGCTTCCATGAAAGGTTCAACCTCGCTCCGGGGGACCTGCCGATCGTCTCCCGCCGGGTCGACGAGAAGCAATCCCAAAACCCGCTCCGGGTCACGGTCAGCGACGGCGATGGCCACGGAAGCGCCCGCGCTGTGCCCCGCGAGAACGAACCGCCGCAGGCGAAGGCTTTCCGCCAGATCTTTTACATCGCCTGCCATCGCCTCGATTGTAAATACACCGTCTTCGGGCAGGGGTGTGCGGCCGTGGCCCCGCAGGTCCACGGCCAGGGCCCGCCTCTTACGGCGAAGATGACTGAGTTGAGCCTCCCACTGCGATGTGTTTCCGCCCAGGCCGTGGAGGAACAGGAAGGCGGGCTCGCCGGTGCCGCCGTCGTCGACGAACAAGGGTATCCTGGAAGGTCGCTTCGGCATCATGACCTCGAAACCCCGGCCGGGTGTTTGCCCTCCACCACTTCCGGGAAGGCCTTCAGAGCCACTCGAACGGCGGCAACGGAGAGGCTGTTGCCCGCAAGCTGCCATTTTTTCCTGAGAGACATGCCCTCGGGGAAGCGAAACCCTTCCGGGAAACCCAGAAGACGGAGGATCTCCTCCGGTAAAAAACGCCTGACGCCTCGCCTCGTCCTGAGGTAGGAGCCCGAGTACATGACGGATCGCCCGTAACCCGAGGTGAAGCAGGTGGTGTAAACTCCCGGGTCCGAAGCGTCCAGGATGCGAAGGCCGGGACCGAACCTTTCGAGCACCTCATCGGGCATCTTCAGATCTGCCGGCACCTTCCCTTTATACACCGTGTCGACGTAGCGGGAAAGCGGCATCATTTTCGCGGCGACGGCATGACGGAAAGGCTCGAGTCGCTTTCGGGAAGCCGCGAGATAGTAACGGGGGCGGCGCATGGGGATGCCGAGATCCGTCGGGCAGAGGAAGGTCTCCTGAAAACGGTATCCCCTTCCCGCAAGCACCTCCATGAGACGCCTTCGCGCATCCGATTCCCCGAAACCGGCTACGTTCTCCAGGGCGAGATGAGGGGGGAGTGTCTCTTCCGGCATTTCCGCCAGGATCTCCACGAGGCGGATGAAACTCATCGCCCTCGGGTCATGAAGGTCCCTGCGATCGCCGCGAACGGTATAGGGCTGGCAAGGGGGCGACATCCACCAGAGGCCCGCCCTGAAGGACTCGAGCTCGCGGGAGGTGATGTTCTCGAGGTTGGCCTGTCTCGCATCGTTTCCCGGGAAGTTGAGCCGGTAGACGGAAAGTGCCGGCTGGCTCTGGTCGAGGGCACCCGCCACCGGGAGGTTCATTCCCGCGGCGGCAGCCGCGAAACCGCCAATCCCGCAATAGAGCTCCAGTGCCCGCATGTCCATGTCCACTTTTCGATGAGGGGAGTCGGCGCTTCACGAAGCCCGTCCCCACCGCGATAATTTACTCTGGATGAATCCCTGATCGCAAGTCAAGAGCGGTATTCATGGTTTCCTCCCGTCTTTCTGCGCGGGTGCCTGCCTCCCGATCTGGAGCGATACGACGGCGGCGATGACGACCAGGGCACCGCCGATCTGAAGGGGCTCCAGGGACTCTCTCAGGAAAAGGTAGCAGATCAGCCCGGCCGTGATCGGCTCCAGGGTGGCCGTTATGCTCGCCCGGGTCGGGCCGATGAGGCGGATGCCCGCGGTGTAGAACCAGAAGGCGAAGACCGTCCCGAAGATGCTGATGAAAAAAACCCACCACCACTCCCAGACGCCGGCCGGCTGCGAAAACGCCTCGAGGGGCGGGTGGAACAAATTCCAGATGACGGCGGCACCGAGAAAGGAAAAAAAGACGACCGCCCACGGGGTGTACTTCCGCATGGCGTAGCTGCTGCTCACGGAGTACCAGGCGAAGCACACGGCCGAGGCAAGGCCCCCGGCGATGCCCTCCCGGTTCATGTGAAGGAGATCCAGCTTGTAGGCGCCGACGAGGAGATAACAGCCGACCATGGCTCCCGACAGGGCCGCCGCGATCAGGGGCGTCAGGTGCTCCCGCGCGAAGATCAGCGCGAAGAGCGCGACGAACACGGGCGCCTGGTACTGGAGCAGGATCGCCGCAGCGACCTGGATTTTGCTGATCGCAAAGTAATAGGTGAACTGTGTCGCGGCAATGGAAACACCGAGGAGCGCGATCTTCCAGATGTCCTCCGGAGCGACCCGGAGCGATGCGGGGTGCCGGCTCCCTAGCCAGAGGGCGAGGACGGCGCTTCCGATGGTGGTCCTGAGCTGGACCAGTTGCGCCGGGGACATGCCGCTCAGGAAAAGATACTTCGCCGCGGAACCGGCTGCGCCCCAGAGCACCGCCGCCAGGATGACGTAGATGAAACCCCGGTAGGCCTTTCCTTCCCCTGGTGATCCCATGGATGTCGAGGTTGCCCTGCCTCTCGTTTTGTCAGTAAAAGACGGTCCGGGTCCTGTGTCGCGGGCCGAAGTTCTTGTAGAAGGGCTGCTGCCCGCGGTTCCACAGATGATAGTCCAGGTTCATCGCCGCTGCAACCCCGCCTCTGTCCCTGATTGCCCGAACCATGAGTTCCACGGCGTGGACGGCACAGGCTCTGATTTCGATCTCTTCCCGCGAATGGGCGGGGATCGGCTCCTCCCGGTCGATCCGGGAGGCGAGATCCGGGTCGTACGTGAGGATCCCGTCTACACGCAGTACGTGGGGAACGAGATTGTCGGCGAAGATGGTGAGCCGGTCCAGATCCTCGAAACGGCCCCAGCCGTCGCCGTCGAAAGCGAGGGAGAGATCGGCCGCCGTGATCTGCGCCCGCTTGAAAAAGGGGACCCGCAGGGGTCCGCACTGTTCGACGTCGTTGAAAAACGGCATTCCGCTCAGGATCCCGACGAGACGCTCGGCCGAGTCCCCGGCGGCCTCGATCAGGTCGACGAACCGGCCGTCGAAGTGCTCGATGAGATACATCCCCAGATCGTTGAGCGCTTTCGCGAAAAGGGACATGAGTTCGGCGGCGGGTCCGCTCGATACGTCCTGGCCGAAGATACCCGCGCAGTCGCCCGTACGGAGCTTCGCCAATGCCTCCGCCGGCGGGGGACCGTGCTTCCGGTAAAAATCGTTCAGGGACGAGGCGACGGTGAAGTAACCGGACAAGCCGGGGCGCTTCCGGAGATGAGGGAAATAGCCGGAGCCGAAATTAACGGCATTGAGTGTGAGCAGAAATGAGGCCGTGTCCTCGCCGCGACCGAGATAATGACAGGCGGGATCCAGGGCCGGGGGGGCGCTGACAGACTTCATCAGTGAGTCGGCATAGGATGCGATGCGGTCTACATGAATCCTCACGAAGGTCGCGCTCCCCGCGACGGCCTTGCAGGCCCTCCTGATCTCGTCCAGCCCCGGGGTGTTCATGCTATTCCTCCTGCCATGGCAAGGGAATACCGCAGATGGGCCGATCATTCAAGGTCCAATCCGGCGCAAGCGCCCGGTTTCACACATTCGGTTTTTACCGTCCCGGGTGTTGAACCTGTATGTCCTTCCCTTTTTGTGATATGAGGCAGCCAGAGATCCAGAAAGCTTCCTCCGGGGAACAAATTCCTGCGACAGAATGTCTAAAACATCAGACCAGCACAAAACGGCCGTTCACGACGAGGATTACGAGATTGTCCTTTCCTGTCGGAAGGGAGACGACGAGGCCTTTGGGATCCTCGTCGAGAGGCACCAGAAGAAGGTGTTCAACACGGCCCTCCGGATGACGGGCGATTACGATGAGGCCTGCGAGGTCGTTCAGGAGGCTTTTCTCGCGGCCTTCCGGGCCATCCGCAAGTTCAGGGGGGAGGCGAAATTCTCCACCTGGCTTTACGGCATCGTGGTGAACGTTTCAAAGACAAGGCTGAAGCAGGCAGCGCAGCGCCGAAGAAAAACGGTTTCGATCGACGATCCCGCCGATGACCCCGCGGACGGCTTGGCCGCAGAAGGCGTCTCGGCCCTGGAGGCGCTCGAGAAAAAGGATGTCCAGGCAAAGGTGCAGCGCTGCATCGGCACCCTCGAGGAGGAATTCCGCGAGGTCCTGGTCCTGAGGGACATACAGGGGTTCTCTTACGATGAAATCGGTGGTATCCTCGAGGTGCCGGAAGGCACGATCAAGTCGAGGCTCTTCAGGGCGAGGGAAGCCATGAAAAACTGCCTGAAAAAAGAACTCGGGAGACTGTGATGGACTGCAGGCGCATCGAGGAGAAACTGCCGGCCTATCTCGAAGGGGCTCTTCCCCCGGAAGAGGGGAAGCTCGTCGAGGGGCATGTTGCCGCCTGCCCGAACTGCCGCCGGGTCCTGGAAGACCTGGTGAAGGCGGAAAAACTCATCCGGGGCCTTGAGGAGGCCGACCCTCCCCCCTGGCTCAAGCAGAAGATCATGGCAGGGGTGAGGGAAGAACGGGCGCGAAGGGAGGGTTTCTTACGGAAGCTCTTCTACCCGCTTCACATCAAGATCCCCGCAACGGCACTTGCCACGGTCCTGATCGCTGTTTTTGCCGTCTATGTCTTCAGGTCCGTCGAGCCCGAAACGCGCTATCTCCATCAGGTGCCTTCCGAACCGGCCTCTGCGGTCAGGGAAAAGGTTTCGGAACCGACCGCTGTGATCGCGCCGAAGGCCGCCGTCCCGGAGGCGCCCCCGGACGGGGACAGGGTCGCCGTGTCGGCGGCGGGCCGGGAGGCCGACAGGAAGCGTCTCCCAACCGAAGAAAAGGAAGCCCGACCGCGACCGGAGCAGCAGGCCGTCGCGGAGAAAACCGTTGCGGAAAAGCCGGATGCGGCCCCGTCCGAATCAGCCGCCGTGAGGATGCACAAGACACCCCTTGCCGGAAGTGCCCTGCCGCCGGCCGGGAAAGGAAGGGCGCTTTCCGGTGCCGCCGCGAAAGACGAGATGAGGACACCGGCCGTTGCGGCGAGAGTCAAGGCCGGGGGACCGGGTTATGTCTTTTCCCTCTATGCCAGGGACCCTGCGATGGCCGTCAACGACGTCGAAAGCCTGCTTGCCGGATACGGTGCACGAAAGATCACGAAAGAGTTTCGGGACGGAATGGGCCTCGTCACGGCCGAGATCGACGCCGGGAAAAAGGAGGATATCCTTCGGAAACTGAAATCACTCGGCGAGGTCAGGGAAAAAGACAAGGCCGCGGAGTACCACGCAGGGCCGGTTTCACTGAAAATAGAAGTGCTTGCGGGACCTTAGGCCGGCCCCGATTCTTTCGGGAACTTTTTTGAAACCTCCTCAGTCTAAAGGGACAAAGAAAAAGACAGAGGAGGTTTTTTATGAAATCCATCCCACGAATCCTGACGGTTATTCTTGTGGCGCTTCCCATCCTCTGGGGTGCCAAAACCTCCGGTCAGCCGGAAGTCTCCGATGACCGGACCCTTTCCCCCTATTTCTTCGTCAAAAGCGACGACCCGGCCGTGGATCAGCTCCCCCTCAAGTCCACGACGGCGTCCGTCCAGATCTCGGGGGTGATCGCCGATGTGCAGGTCGCCCAGACCTACAAGAACGAGGGCAAAAGGCCGATTGAGGCTCTCTACGTCTTCCCCGCTTCGACACGGGCGGCCGTGTACGGGATGAAGATGACCATCGGCGAGCGCGTCATCGAAGCGAAGATCGCGAAGCGTGACGACGCGCGCCGGGAGTACGAGAAGGCAAGAGAGGAGGGGAAAAGCGCCTCCCTTCTCGAACAGCAGCGTCCCAACGTGTTCCAGATGAACGTGGCGAACATCATGCCCGGGGACGAGATCCGGGTCGACCTGAGGTACACCGAACTCCTGGTGCCCACGGACCGTGTCTATGAATTTAGCTATCCCACCGTCGTCGGGCCCCGTTACTCGAACCTGGCGGCGGAAACGGCACCAGCGTCGGAGCGCTGGGTCCGCAACCCCTACCTGCATGAAGGGGACGCCCCCTCCTACAAATTCGACATCGCCGTCCGGATCAGCGCGGGTATGCCCATCAAGGACCTCGCCTGCACGTCGCACAAGGTGAAGACGAGCTACGACGGCCCGACGACGGCCATGGTCAGGCTGGACGACGGGGAAGCATCGGGCGGGAACCGGGACTACATCCTGCGGTACCGTCTGGGCGGCGAAAGGATCCAGTCGGGGCTTTTGCTCTTCGAGGGTGAAAAGGAAAAATTCTTCCTCCTCATGATGGAACCGCCGAAGAGAGTGAAAACGGAGAACATCCCCGGTCGCGAATACATCTTCATCGTCGATGTGTCGGGCTCGATGCACGGCTTCCCGCTTGAGATCTCGAAGAAGCTGCTGAAGGACCTCATCGGCAACCTGCGGCCGACGGACCGCTTCAACGTGCTTCTGTTCTCCGGCGGCTCCTCGGTCATGTCCGGAGAGTCGCTGCCGGCCACCCCGGAGAACATCCAACAGGCGATCCACCTCATCGGGCGACAGCGGGGCGGGGGCGGGACTGAACTCCTGCCCGCGCTGGAGCGGGCCCTCAAACTCCCCGGATCCGAGAATTTTTCCCGGACCGTTGTCATCGCGACGGACGGCTACGTGCGTGTCGAGGAAGAAGCCTTCGACCTGATCCGCAACAACCTGCAAAACGCGAACATGTTCGCCTTCGGGATCGGCTCTTCGGTGAATCGCCACATCATCGAGGGGATGGCGCGCGTCGGCATGGGGGAACCCTTCATCATCACGAAGCCCGACGAGGCCCCCTCCCAGGCGGAGCGATTCCGCAGGATGATCCAGTCGCCGGTCCTCACCCGGGTCAAGGTTGACTTCGGGGGATTCAAGACCTACGACGTCGAACCGCTGGGCATCCCCGACGTGCTGGCCGAGCGGCCCGTCATCGTCTTCGGCAAATGGCGGGGCGACGCCCGCGGCAGGATCACCCTGAGCGGGGTCTCGGGCAGCGGCACCCACAGGGAAGTCATCGATGTCAACGCGGTGAACCCGTCAAAGGACAATGCCGCACTCCGGTACCTCTGGGCACGACACCGCATCGCGATCCTCTCGGACTACAACAAACTTCGCCCCGATGACGGGCGCGTCAGGGAAGTGACCGGGCTGGGGCTTCAATACAATCTCCTTACGGCCTACACATCCTTCGTGGCCGTCGACACGGAGGTGCGTAACACCGGCGACAGACCGACGACGATCAAGCAGCCGCTGCCTCTCCCCCAGGGGGTCTCGGACTACGCCGTGAGCGGTGTCATGGCCTGCAAGGTTGCCTCCCCCCTTTCCATGCCGGCCGCACGGGAGGAGGCCGCCCGGGATGCCTCCAAAGGCAAAAAGGCTGCCCCGGACATCGAAGTTGTGAGCGTCTACGGCGGAATCACGAAGGAAACCGTCCGCCGGGTCTTCGGGGACCATCGACAGGAAATCCAGCGGTGTTACTCCGGCACGGGGGACATAACCCTCGATCTGGTCATCGGAAAAGACGGGTCCGTCAAAAGCGTGAAGGCCGTGAAAAATGCCCTCCGGGACAAGAAAGCCATCTCCTGTATCACGGCAAACCTGAAGCAGTGGCTTTTCCCCGCCCTGCCGGACGGGAAGGAAGCCAAAGTGACCATGACCATCGACTTCCGGTTGTAGCATACATCAAGGCAAGAGCGGAGGCCGGTTTCCTCATCGGGACCGGCCTCCGATATTTTACTTTTATTATAACCGGTGATTTTCCGACCGAGAGCCTGGCGCAATAATTCAACTTATTATAATTATTGATAAAATATCGCTCAAGAATTCGGGATACCCTGCCGAAATATAGGTAAGAAGTACGGTTTTGCCCAGGATGGGATAAAATGTTTGCGATAGATCCGGCGGCAACAGCTCAGTTGCTTTTTTCCGCCACCATACCCGCCACAGACGCTCTGCAGGCGATTTCCGAAAGCGCCCTCTCCAGAGGGGCCACGCTTTACCAGAAAGGCAATTACAGCGCCGCCATCAGGGAATTCAAGATCTCCATCTCCCTCACGCCCGGTTCCTCGACCGCTCCCGATGCCGTGAAGTACCTGGCCAGCTCCTACGTGAATCTCAATAACGTGGATCAGGCCGTGAGCGAGTACCAGGCCTACCTGAAGCTGAACCCCTCTTCGAGTGCAACCCTCGTCAGTCTCGGAAATCTCCTCTACGCCGAAGACCGCTACGACGAGGCGATTGAAGAGTATGAAAAGGCGGTCAAGCTCGACCCCACCCTGAACAACTACTTTTCCCTGGGGCAGGCCTATCTGCAGGCGGAGGAGAACGAAAAGGCGAGGGAACTTTTCCTAAAGATGCAGATGGATCATCCCCGGGAGGCGGCGGGTTACCTCGGGCTGGGGCAAGCCTACGGCAAGATGGGACGCCATGAAAAGGCCGTCGAGCAGCTGGAAACTGCCATCCGGCTGAAGCCCGAATCCTACGACGCCTATGCCGAGTTGGGCTATGTCTACGCGGACATGGGGGAGATCGAAAAGGCGATGGACCTCGTGGAGTTCCTGGATGACAGGGCGCCCGCCCTCGGGGACGTCCTGAGCCGGTATATCTACAAGGTCGACGCCCCGAAAATCGAAATTGCCTATTCGGAAAGCACCTTTCCTTTTTACCTGTCGATGAACACACCCGTGTCCTTCCTGGACTCTGTCCTTTCGAACGCCGGCGCCTACAAGATATTCAGCATGAAATTCCAGTTCGACAAGTCTCTGGACAGGGAGTCCGCGGAGAACCCGGCCAACTGGGAGATCTCGCGGGCCGATGGCGCCGCGCCGGCGCTTTACAATTTCGGCCTCGGGGTGCCCTCGACGGAAACCCGGCTTCCCTTTCTCCCCGATTACGTCGTTTACGACGCGCTCAATATGTCGGCGACGATCTTCTTCAGGGTCTACCAGAACGAGACGGCGGACGCGACGATCGACCCTTCCCACATCGAGTTCCGCTACAAGGGGAAGGACAGCTACGGACTTTCCATGGACCCCGCCAGGGACCAGTTCACGGGTTTCTCAGGTATCTTCTGATCCCTTCTGTTATTCTAGCCGGAACACAGGTCGCCCAGCGGGCAGGCGGCGATACAGTTGAAGCAGGCGTACTGGAACCCGATGAAGGAGGCCTGGTAGAGGCTCATGAAGCGGGGTTCCTTGAGAATGGCCAGTTGCTCCTCGGAGGACTTGCCGAGAAACCGCCGTATGTAACCGAAAGCGCTCCCGATGCCGAAAGGCTGTGAAGCCCGCAGACACTTCATGTCGTCCGTTCGACCCTCCACGTCGAGTGCCCGGCCCGGGCAGGCTTCCACGCACAGATTGCAGTTGTCGCAGAGTTCCTCCTTGACGGGCGGGTCCGAGGCAAGGGGGAGTTCCGTCAAGAGCCCCGTGAAGCTGAGACGGGACCCAAAACGGGGGTGGATGACAAGATTGTGACGGCCGAAGACGCCGAGACCGGCTGCCACCGCCGCGTGCCGCAGAGATAGATCCCCGATGAGCCCGAGGGTCGGCGCTTCCATGTCCAGAGGGTAGGAGGAGAGAACCGGTGATGTCCTCGCCTTGAATTTCCTTTCGATGAACCGGGCCGCGAGATAGAGATGGCTCTTGGAAGTGTCCATGACCGTCATGCGGCCGACCATGTTCACCCGCGGGTTACCGCTGTCGAGGGCACCGTCGATCATCCGGTGGCCCAGGACAACGATCGATTTGGCTTTCGGCAGAATGGTGAGCGGATCGGGGGATTTCCTGGATTGATAGTCGCCAAGGGATGCAAAACCCACGACATCCGTACCGAGGTCCAGGGCGTACTTTCTGATCTCTTCCTTGCTCATAGTAACCTCCTTGTTGCTTTTAACGGCCTTGTATAACCGGGGATACCTACCGGCCTTTGAACTTTTCGAAAAAGCCGTTAAGGACCCGGCTGAAGGCGTCGATGTCCCGGGAAGAGAAACCCAATTTGATTTTTTCGTTGACGCTTTGGATGAGTGCTTCCGCTTTTTTTGCTTCTTTACGTCCGCCGGGGGTGATATAGATGATCAGGGAACGGCGGTCATCGGGGTTGAGTTTGCGAGCAACCAGCCCGGCTTTTTCAAGACGGTCGACAAGGCCCGTGATGGCCGAGTTGTCGACGCCGAGGGCCTGACCGAGCTCCGACATGATCCGGCCGTCCCGTTCCATGAGCAGGAAAAGGATGGTGGCTTGGGGCGGGGTGATTTTCATCCCTTCTCCGGAGAAGAGGTTGTTCAGGTAGATCCGCAGCGTGTGCTGCGCCATCGAAAGCAGATAGATCAAACGGTTGTCCGCGCTCATGGGGTTTGCCTTTCGTTTGGCATATAAATATTTGACATATCAATAATTGAAAATTTGTCTATTGTCAAGTCTTTTCAGGGAGTTTTTTTCTGAATCCCGATGACCGATCCAGAGTCCTGGCAACGGCGCAGCGCAGGGGAGGGGAACTCATCCTCCTCGAAAGGCAGACGCCTGCCGGTGTTCACCACGAGATCCGTATCGACGGTCGCTTCGCCATGTCCACGTCGGACGAGGGCACCTCGCGGCTCCTGGCAAGGGCGGCGCTCCGCCTCCTGGGGAAAAAGCGCGATTTGAATGTCCTCGTGGGGGGGCTGGGGCTCGGGCTCACCCTGAGGGAGGCGCTCGACGACAGTCGCGTGAGGACGGTGACAGTCGCCGAGATCGAAGAGGCCATTATCCGTTGGAATCAGACTCTCCTGCGTGCGTGCAGCGGCGATGCCCTCTCCGACCCCCGGGTCCGTGTCTTTCACGGTGATGTCCGTCGTCTCTTAGGGGAGTCAGAGGGTGTCTTCGACGCGATCCTGATGGACGTCGACAACGGCCCGTCGTTCCTGCTTCACGAAGCCAATGTGTCGCTCTATTCGGATGAGGGGATCTGTGCCATGCGGGAGAGCCTCTCCCCGGGAGGGGTCCTCGCCATCTGGGCGGGTAAGCCCGAACCGAAACTGGAGCGAACGCTCAGCCGGTATTTTGAAGACGTTCGGGTTGAACTCGTCACCGACAGGGGCACGGCGGACAACATCCCCCCGACGGCTGTCTACACGGCCATGCGCGGGGAATAAGTTCGCTCCCCGGTCCTTGCCGTATGCCTTGAAACACGCCGAGGGCTGTTTCCCACCGCTCCAGGTTACCGCTCGTCGTCGATTCTGCGCTTGACCGTCGAGGGGGGGAGGGCTGCGGAGGGTGGAACCGGTGGTGCGGGCGCCGGTCTGACCGCCTCGGAGAGATCGGGTTCCGGGGGTGCGCCGCAGTACTTCACCTTGTCGTAATGGAGGGTATCGACTTTACAGGGATCGTAGGATTCACGTGCCCACGTCTCACCCTGGTAAATTATATTGAAGAATTCGGTCATTGCGGGGTACATGTCCGGGACGTGGCCATAGTAGACATCAAGCTGTCTGGAGGCTTCTTTCTTCGACAATTTCATGTAATCAAAGGCAAAGACCGCCGCCGCCAGCCCCGTACGGTCGGCGCCGGCCATGCAGTGGACGAGGATGGGCCTTGGAAGGTCCCTGTAGGCGTCAAGAAGGCTCAACACCTCGGACCTGTGAGGGAGGCGTCCCGCCGACATCGATATGTCCGTGCGTTTCAGGCCACAATCTTCCGATACAATCAGTTCATTGTCATACCAGTTCTGTCCGGGGCTCTTACCCCGGAGGTTGAGGACACTCTCGATGCCGTATGTTTTGACTATCGTCTCCAGATCGACGCCCGTCGGCTGAGCAGACCGGTACAGTGCATCTTTTTCTACCGTGTAAAAATTGAGAGAATCGTGGCTGTAAAGGAGCTGTTTAATCGTCTGACAGCCGCCGAGAAGAAAGGAGATCCCGACGAGCAAAAGGAACACCGGCCTGAAACGCTTCACGATCCGTCCGCAAGAGCATTTATTTTTCATGGCCCATCCTCCTTTATAAAGACCGTGGTGGGCCGACGGCTTCCCCTGTCGCGACGACCCGACCCCGTCCTGTATTCAGCGGCATTCAAGCACGGCCGTGTCAGCGAACCGAATAGATTATGAGTTTCAAAGTGAGCCCCTGACCGGTTCTGCACTAGCGATCATACTCGCCGGCCGCTTCCGGTTGATAGGTGACCTTCACGACGCGGAGCGTGAGTCTTCGCCCACCCGGCAATTGCCAGTCTATGGATTGCCCTTCCGAGAGACCGATGAGAGCGCTGCCCATGGGCGACAGGATGGACACCCGGTTCCTGTCGATATCCGCCCCGGAGGGATAGACCAGCGTAAAATGATACTCTTTGCCGGTTTTTTCATCGACACACGTGGCGGAGGAGTTCATGGTGACGACACCCGGCGGCATCTCTTCCGGCTCCACGATCAGGGCGCGGTCCAGTTCTTCCCGGAGCTGTTCGAGTGCCGGAAGGCGCTTCGAAGAAGAAGATTCGAGCACGCTTTCAATCCGCTCCAGATCGGCGCGGGATATGGTGATGGGTGGCTTGGCAGCCATCTGAGAACGGTTCCCCCTTTCAGGAAGATCGGTAAATCCTTTTTTCGATGGTGTCCTTTGTGCTCATCACCCTGGCGTAGACGGAACCCAGGGCGGCGAGAAACGCCCCGTGGACATGGGTTGCGGGGATGGTGATTTCTTTGAATTGGTGTGACCTCGTCGCGCAGGCATCGTGGGCGACAAGGCACTGGAAACCGTAATCGAAAGCCGCCCTCACAGTTGCGTCGATGCACATGCTCGTCATCATGCCGCACACCAGAAGCCGTCCGACCTGCTCTTTTTTCAGGTGATCCAGAAGCCCCGTCTCCCGGAAACTGTTCGGGTAGTGTTTCCGGATAACGGTTTCACCGGGCAGCGGCCGGACGTTTTCATGGATGAGAGCGCCTTCAGTGTCCGGCAGGAAAAAGGCAGCCCCCTTTTGGGCGGAGATGTGCTGAACGAAAAAAACGGGCAATTTTTCGGCTCGAAAAAGCTCGAGAAGCTCTTTTGCCCTCAGGCTTGCCTCGGTGCTCCCCTCGAGTTCCATTTTGCCTTTCGGAAAGTAGTCGTTCTGAATGTCGACGATCAGCAGAGCTGTCTTCATGAGAATGTCCTGTCCGGTTCTCCAAGGAATATTGGTCTGCGATATTACGGGTTTCTCACGTTGAAGGCGTTGCACTGCGCGAAATCGCCCGTCTCGAGACCCCGCTTGAACCATCGAACCCGCTGCTCGGAGCTGCCGTGGGTGAAGGAGTCGGGAACGACGTGACCCCGCGTCTGTTTCTGGATGCGGTCATCGCCGATAGCGCTGGCGGCATTCAGGGCCTCATCGATATCCCCCGACTCGATAATCTGCCGGGCCTTGTCTGCGCGATGCGCCCACAGGCCTGCGAAGCAGTCCGCCTGGAGTTCCGTCCGGACGGAAAGGTCGTTTGACCGTACTTCATCGACACGGCTCCGCATCTCCTGAACCTTCTGCATAATGCCGAGCTGGTTCTGTACGTGGTGTCCGACTTCGTGGGCGATGACGTAAGCCTGGGCAAAGTCTCCCGGCGCCCTGAACCGCTCCTTGAGATCGCGGTAGAATACCAGATCGATGTACACTGTTTCATCCAGCGGGCAGTAGAAGGGACCCATGGCGGCCTGGGCGAACCCGCAGGCGGACTGGACGGCGTCTGAAAAGAGGACCAGCCTGGGTTCCCGGTAGGTCTGTCCCCCTTCGCGGAAGATTTCACGCCATGTATCCTCGGTGTCCGCGAGGACAACGGAGACGAACCGGGACTCCTCGTCCTGTCCCGCGGGCTTGCCTGCTGACTGTTCCACGGACGGGGGGCTTCCGGTTGTGGGCATCTGATTCAGGATGATGCTCGGATCCACCCCGAAATAGAGTGCAACCAGCACGAGCAGAATGGTCCCGATGCCACCTCCCATCATGCCTTTGGAGACCGTCATGCCCCGGCGGTCTTCAACATTATCACTTTCTCTTCCCCCTCTCCATCGCATGACCAACCTCCTCAAAACTTTGCGTTGTCGTTCTTATTCCCAGAGCGATCCATGTCCTGTCCACAGGCGTTTTGTTTTTTCAACCATCCCTGTTACTGCTTCGCCGGCGTGAAGGACGGGATGCACTGTTTTTCGGGATATTTACCGGTGACCTTCTCGTAAAAGGAGCGGATGAATTCCATATCGGTTTCGATGATTCCTGTTGGCTTGAATACAGGGCCGATTCCGCCCGCCTTTCTCAGATAGTCGATGAAGGCCAGCACGATGGGAACATCAGCGCCCCGTGCAATGTGATAGAATCCGCTTTTCCAGTGAGCGACCTTTTTGCGCGTCCCTTCGGGGGCCACGACCATGGTGAGATTTTTCCGTTCCTTAAAAATCTGGACAATCTGCGCTACGACATCGCTCGACCTGGACCGATCGATCGGAATGCCGCCGAGCCATCTGACGAATCCGTGAAAAGGCCATCGGAAGAGGCTGTCCTTTCCCAGCCAGTAGCCTCTCAGCTTGAGGTCGAACGCAAAGGCGAGCCCGATGGGAAAATCCCAGTTTGATGTGTGCGGGGCCACGATGAGGACGTACTTCGGGATATCAGGCAGACTCCCCTCCCTGCGCCACCCGATCATTTTCAGGTACAGGATGGCCAGCCCGCGCAGGATATCCTTCAGGACGGGGATGTCAAATATCGTGTATGGCGTGGGACCTATGGTCTGTTCAGCCGTCTTTGCCGGGTCCATGCTGACCAATATTCCTCAAATGCGCCTTTCTGTCAATATGCAACAGGGGGCTTGCATCGTGGGGTCAAAGGGGTAGACCACTTCTGGTTCCTGTGGATATGGTTGATATGGACGGTTCGCCCCGGCTTTGCCGGCCACCAGGGCGGTAATGGCAACCCCTCGGTATGCCTCGGGAATACGGACTGGTAGCTCGTCGGGATCGGGGGGAAAGGTGTGCATGCACGACCGGGCGGGCAGGACCCCTGTCTCCGCCGGATCCCTGCCGAGGGAAGGGTTGTCGGCTGCGGGGGCTGCAGGGCCCGCTTCGTGCCTTTAAAAACAGGGATGTAAGAAAAAGGGTGTCCCCGGCCCTCAGACTTCCGATGGCTTCCTCTGATGAGCGGTCCTATATCGGCGGGCCGACAGGGTCAACGACCGTGATGTACTCAGGACCGGGTTCGTGATGCAGCGCACTCAACGGGTCGGTCACTCGTATTCTTTAGGGACGGCGCAGATCATCACCATGGGATGCTTGGATGACGTGTTCCTGTAGCGGTGCTTTTCATTCGGCAGCACCAGGGCGAAATCGCCTTTTTTCACGGGGCGCTCGTTGCCCTTTTCATCCATGAGGGCTCCTTCCCCTTCGATGATGTAGTTGAGATGTTCGGAAACGTGCGTGTGGTAAGGCGTGTGGCCGCCCGGCATGATCGTGAACACGCGGAAAGAAAAGACAGGCGAGCCATCCGCCTTGGAAATGGGAAGCTGCTTCCAGACGTCCTTCGCGCCCTCCATCGTCATCCTTGTTTTTTCCAGGTTGTCGAGGCTTTTGATTATCATATATCCCTCCAAATTTGATTTGCCCGGGTTTTTCCTTTCCGTTCCCGAGCCGTTTCTGTGTTGTCACAGCGGTATATGCCCGAGGGCTGAACGGATCTCCGTTATGACGAGGCCGTCTTCCTTCGAGAGGTGTATCTCCAACGTCTTTTTTGCCGCGGGGCCCCCGATGCGGCCCAGGGCCCATGCGGCCATGGCCCGCACCCGCTCGTCCGCGTTTTCACTGAGGGCAGCGGCCAGATCCGGGATATAGCGGTCATCTCGGCTGTTCCCCATGGCCCGGGCGGCATTCATGTGCCAGCGCCAGAGATCCTTGTCGGCCATGTAGAACATGTGGGGCCGGACCCGGCTGCCAAAGAATTCCCGGTCCATCTTGAGAAGACAGGAAATGTTGAAGTCCGCGGCCTTGGCCGCAACCCTTTCGTTGATCGGTCGTTCCCGCGCCATCCAGGGGATATTTCTGGGGCATACATTCTGGCAGCGGTCACATCCATATACCCACGTCCCCATGGGTTCCCGAAGTTCCACGGGTGTCAGGCCCCGGCCGAAATAAGTCAGAAATGCGATACAGCGCCTCGGCTCGAGTCTGTTCGGTCCGCGAATGGCCTGGGTGGGGCAGGCCGCGATGCATGCATTCCGGCACCATTCGGGACATCCGACAGCGACCGTCGGCGGATCGGGGGAAAACTCCCTGTCGATGATAATCGGGAGCGGCACAACCCAGGAACTGTGTCCCGCGACCCGGTGGGCGTAGAGAAAATTGTTCTTCCCGAAATCTCCCAGGCCGGCCCTGGCGGCGGCCAGACGCTGCGGCGCGTTGAAGGGAGCCGCGGAGGCAATACCCTTGTGCCGGAGGAATTCCCGGAGCAGCCTTAATCTCCCGGTCATGCCGTCTTTGGTGACGCGATCGTCGTCGAGGTAACATCGGCCAAAATGGCCCTCGAGGGCCGGTGGGCAGGTTTTCTCAAGGTAACTCTCCAGGAGGACGACGATGGCTTTCGCCTCAGGCAGGGCTTTCCTCGGGTCCGTGCCGCCCGCGAGGTCCAGACCACCGGCCAAGGTCCAGGCGTAAGACTCTTTTCGTTCCTCGAGGATCCCTTGCTGGGAGGTAAAAGGTTCCGCCGTCGTGAAGCCGATATCGGCGAATCCCAGTTCCAGCGCCTTCTCGATAACGTCCCGTTTCGTCAGCATCCTGAAATCTCCTGCCCGATTCACTCATTTGTACCAGATTTAAGCGTTCATTTCATCTGGTACGTCATTAAAAATTTCCGGAGCAAGGACAAAAAATTGAAAGTGGGGAAGAAGAACTGCCGGAAGGTTCTTTGGCCGTTTCTCAGCGAGGACCGGACAGGGACGCCGTCCCCCCTCTGGCCCCTTTTTTGACAAACACGGGTGTTCGGACTTCTCTTGTTTTTTCTTCCAGCCAGTACCCTTTTTTCTGATCGTAGGTTTTGATGACGACCCTGTTCGGGTAGAGAAAGAAGGAGTTGGTCCATATGTTGTCGTGCGCACCCACCCCCAGACCGGCGTGGGATACAAAGCTTCTGCCGTCCATGTCGGTATTGTGAACGTTCAGAACCCGCCCTTCGTAAAGGTTGACGTTGTGGACGTAGTTGATGTTCTCCGGCGCCGTGTGGATGTGTCCCGAAACCCACATAAAGACCTGCGGGTTGCGATTGATGATCCTCTTGATCTCGCCGGCGGGCTGGGCGGCGAAAAAGTGGTTGAACAGCGCGACGATGTTACTGCCCGTGAGGGTTCCTTTCAGCGGCGCGTGATAGAAAACAATGGTCGGGGTGGTTTTGTTCGCTTCCAGTTCGGCCTCGAACCACTCGAGCTGTTTTTGCGACATCGCCGCGTGATAATTGGAATAAAGGCTGTCTACGGACAGAAAAACGAGCAGATAGTGCCGGAGCTTCTTGCTGTAATATATTTCCTTCAACCCGAAGGTTTCTTTGAATCGATTGAGCTTGATCGCCCGTTCCTCAGTGAACCCCTTTCTTTTTCCCTCTACAAAGGAGTCCTGTTCGTAAAGGTAATCGTGGTTTCCTGTTACGGGGTAAAACGGTTTCTTGAGGCGGGACAGGAATTCTTTTGCGAAGGCGTATTCCTCCTCGCTTCCCTTCCTGTCGCAGATGTCGCCCAGGATAACCACTGAGTCGACATCGGACCAGGAATTGACATTTTCAACGGCCTTCTCTTTCGCTTCCAGGTTTCTTCCGGGAAGGTGAAGGTCCGAAAAAACAACGATGTGGTGATAAGGATTCCCACCCGCCGTGACAGGGCTGAGGAAGCCGTCCGCTGCGGATAGGAGGAGAATAGCAAGGAGGGCGGGAAGGATTTGGAGTGGTCTGCGGCTCCACGCTCCTGGGACGGAAGCTTTCCGGGGTGGCATCGGGTGGAATATAGGGTCCCGCTTTTTTGTATCAGCGGGGCGGTAAGCAGCCTTAATCTTTTGCATCATGGGACATTACTTGAGTGCCGCCTCTCCTATCACAGTCCGGGGTTTCAGGCAAGCTGTAAGATTTGTAAAAAAATCAAGTTTCCCCGGCCGGTCGGTGCGGTCTCGGTTCTGAATTCAAATCTTGTTGGAATCACTGGGTTATTCCCGTGGCGCAGGTATACAGGTGTTTTTAAAACCGGCAGGTACTCGACAGGCCCTGCCGCCGCCTTGCGTTATAGCACTGCAATTTGCCGGCCGGTTTTTGTCGTTAAGAAATCAAAGGGTGTCTTGTGTGGAAGAACCCGCGCGGGGAGACACGATCAATATTCAGGGCTGACTGTTTGAAGCGGATTCAGCCGTGAAAGGCCGGTCAAGACGGGTGGCGAATCTCATCGCATCGAAGCGGGAAGAGGCGTTTCGGATCATTCTAATACGTATTGTATTTCCGGCAGCATGCGCCGCACGCATTCCCTTCCCTCCAGGATGGCCTCCTTTCCCCGGTATGCCTCCAGCAGACCGATGTGCCTTAATTTCGGCGTGAGGTGAATATCCGGGGGATCTCCGGCCATCCGGCTGCGTGTCACTCTGTCCTGCATGATGTTCAGCGAAAGGGCTATGGAGTCCAGCAGGGCGGGCGGGATATTTTCCGGCTTCGCGCCCGAGAACAGGGCGGGGGAATAGCTCTTCAATGTTTTCGTGAATCTGTCTATGATCCCTTCGCTCTCGGCGGGTTCATCTTTTTGCTTCGGGTGTTTCCCCAGGATATCCCCGTTCAGGTTAACGGCGATAACGATGTCCGCTCCCAGGGAACGGCAAACAGACACGGGGACGGGATTGACGAGTCCGCCGTCGACCAGCCATTTCCCCTCGTGCAGAAAGGGCGCAAAGAGACCGGGTATCGAAATCGATGCACGGACGGCTTCCATGACGGGGCCCTGTGTGAACCAGATTTCCCTCCCTGTTTCCAGATCCGTCGATACGGCCGCGTATACCTTTGTGAGGTTTTCGATGCGATCATTTTCACCGCAAACCTGTCCGGCGAGAAAACCGTCCAGTCTTTCGGTGTCAATAAAGCCCTTCAGGGACAGGTCCAACTCGAAAAACCGCGCGAATTCAAGTTTGGTGAGAGCGCTGACCCACTCCTCCAGTTTGTCGAGCCTCCCCGTCACGTAGGACGCCCCGACGAGCGCACCGACAGAACAGCCGCAGACAATGTCCGGGTTAATGCCCACCTCTGAAAGTGCCCGGATCACCCCGATGTGGGCCCAGCCGCGGGAAGACCCGCTGCCGAGGGCCAAACCGATTCGAAGGGTTGTTTCCCCCGTACTGCTCATGTTCACCTGTTCTTCATGCTGCGGCGGCCTATGTTTCTATCCCGGCCATGACCTTCACATCTTTCTTGAACCGCTCGATGGCCCCCATCAGGGCGTTCTGGATGACGATTCTCTGGGCCTGAGGGGACCCGGCGCCGTGCGTCGATTCGATTGGAACGACGGAACCCTGGCCGCTCAGGTATTCCACCAGCCGCATCATCCGGATGCGGTGCTCCGTCGGGACGTCTTTCCTGCCCTTGAAATATTTGGTCAGGAGTTTCCCGATCTTTTCGTCCCGGATGTCGCGCGCGGTGGGCGGTGTGCAGACCAGGCCCCCGGCGATGTCGGCCGTGATGAAATTCCCGTCCCAGATGGCCTTTACACCCTGGAGCTTGGCGAGGTTGATGTAGAGCGGGTCAGGGAAGAAAACGCCCGAGGGGCTTTTTCTTGCGCTGTAAACGGACGCCAGGGCGCAGCCGGCGGATAGCTCGCTCTGGAAGTAGAGGTCCGTGAGTTTTTCACGGATGTGCCTTGCGTTGCCGATGCCGTTGTAGTCCGCGATGACGGCAGCCGAGCCGATGAGGAGGTCCCGGTGGCCCGTCTTGCAGCCGGATGTGGCCAGCCTCTGGAGCAGGGCGAAATAATTGACTAGGGCGCCGGCGAACTTCTGCTCCCCGCACATGAAGATCCTTTCCTCAGGCACGAAGACATCCTGGAAAATGACGTGCGTCGAGCCGTGGGTGCCGTACCTGGCGTTGCCGAAATCCATCTCTTCGCCCGCCAGCCGCCGGACATTCGGCGCCGGGGCCTCGGCCACATGGATGATGCCCGGCGCGTCGCTCGGGACGGCAAAACATACGGCGTAGTCCTCTTCACCGGGCTGAAGGGCCGTGCAGGGAACAACGATGATTTCATTCGCGATGGCGGCCCCGGAGATGCTTGCCTTGGCTCCCCGGACGACGATGCCGTTTCTGCGCCTCTCCACGACGTGGAGGTAAGCATCCGGGTCGGGTTGATGCCCGGGGCTCAGGCTCCGGTCGCCCTTTACGTCCATCATGGCGCCGCAGACCGCAAGGTCGTTTTTCTGCGCGAATTTCAGGAAATCAAGGAATCGATCGTGATAGGCCGTCCCCATTTCCCGATCGATGTCGTAGGTCGCGGCAAAAACGGCATTCAGGGAGGAGGTGCTCACGCAGCGGGCGCCGATGCAGGCGCCGTGTTTGTGGACCATGAACCTCGCGATGCGGAACCTCTTCGCAAGGTCATCCTGTTCGAGCATGATGTGAGCGAACCGGTTGACTTTATCATTAATGAAGGGTGAATGCGCCGTCAGGGCCCCCTCGTAATCCTTTTGCCCGGACAGCTCGTAGACGAGCCCGATGGCCTCCAGAGGGGGCCTGAAACACGGGTGAGCCGAGAGGTCATTCACCTTTTCGCCCAGGGCGTATAATTCCGTCTTGAGCTGTTTGACGCTGTCAAAGTATGCCTGTTTCGTCCTGAGAGCCATTCCTATACCTCGGTTTCATTTCTCCCCCGATCGCTGAGGTTCAAAAGGCTGTAAAGGAGAGCACAGGACAGCGGGTTGAGAGAAGGCTTCATTCCCTGATGCGCTTGAGTTCAATCTTGACCGCATTCACCCTGTCCATGCATTCCAACTCGATGACATCCGGGTCACCCCACTCCGGGGGGAAGCCCCCTCCGAACTGGAGTAAAATGATATACGGAAACAGATCGTGATAGAAGAAACCGCAAAGCCCCCCTGTCTGGTGTCCGCTCAAGTCGATTCGATCGCCCGCCTTGTGACCGGCGTTGCAAAACCCCTTGACCTCTTTGATCGTACCTGTCACGCGAAAACCCAATCGTGTGCTTTCCGCCATATGCACCCCCCTTTTTCTTCGAAGGGCGGCAGCCATGGAATCGCAGCAACGCGTTCACCGCCCCTCGAGTTTGCCTCGAATGAAGCCTGCCTGAAGAAGCCTTACTTTCCATCCCCTTTCTGTCTTTTTCCCCTCATGGCGTGCCGTACTGCTCGCGGGCAAAAGGGAGCAGGCCCGCGCTTTGAAGTTTGCCCACGGGTGCCAGGAAGGTAACCTGGACGACACCCGGCAGGCGCCCGATTTCGATGGCCCCCATGACCGTCGCGCGATTTCTGACTTCGGGAACGCTCATCTCAAGAAGCTTTGCCGCCCGCTGCAGTCCATTTTCCGTGGCTTTGTTCAAGTCGGCCCCTGTTCCCACGATGGAAATGGGAAGGGCTTTTTCCAGCCGTGTCATCCCCCATTTTTTCGCCAGATTCTGCGCCCGTTTCTTTTCCGTTGCGGTAAAGGGCCGGGCAAGATAGGGAAGGTCTTCAAGAACGGGGAAGAGCACGGGCCCCTCGAGTGTGCGCCCCTTGACGACTTTTACCTGGAGCGTGATGATCCCGGCCACGTCCATCGTGTGGCCGGCGATTTCCCCGTCACCCTGAAGCGTGTGCATGTCTCCCATGTAAACGCCGGCCCCGGGCACTCTCACTGGCGCGATGACGATGGCCCCCTTCCGGGCGGCATCGATGTCCATGTGACCGTCCGTTCGTTGCTCGAGCTGTTCGGCCGTAAGCGCGTATTCGTGGGGCGCCCCGATCAGAAAGACGCCGAAGTCTCCGGCATTGTGAGAATCTGGGATGCGGACGGACGGCGTGGTGCCCAACTGGCCCATGAAGGGTCTCATGCGCGAAACCGTTCCGACGAGGTCATGGGGCGCGAAGAGAAGGATGGGGTGCTGCCTGCAGCTTTCCGAGAGTTTCGCGTAGTTGCGGGCGTCTCTGGCGATGCGTTCCGCCGCCTTTTTATCAACGGTGATCCCGACCTTCCCGGCCGTGTCGAACACGGCGGTGTAGCCATGCTCGAACTGGAAGGGCGTGAGCGTTGTGCCGCAGTTGGCGCACCGTATGGCCTCCTGGCCTATGCCATGAACGGTCGATTCGGGATGCAGGGTCCCGCATTCGGGACATTTCTTGGCGACGTAGGGGTCGCCGTTGAAGTATTCGCCGACCATGCGGTCCACGCCCGAGGCGGTCGCGATGGAAGTCACGCGGATATCGCGAATCCTGATGGCAACCGCGTCCCCCGGTTCCGCTTTTTCGACGTGAACCGGCTGGGTGACTTCATGCCCGCCCCGCAGGTGCGGCGAGATCATGGGACCCCAGCAGCCCGGCATGGTGTTCGCCTCGATGACGCCGCCGTCTTTGACCGGGCCGAGCATCGGCGCGCCCGGATCCAGGATGCCGTCGGTATACGTGGAAACAACAACTTTTTTCTGAGCGGCCATAATCCATACCCCCTTTCATTTTTTTACAGGGACACCCCTGATGCCCCGACGTCAAGGTCGTTATATCTTTTCCGGCACTTGAAAGACACCGTCCTCGAGAACCATCGTCTCAAAGTAGGTTTTTGTCTTACAGATAGGGCAGAGGGCGCTGATACAGAGGTCGAGAAATCCTTCGTCAAGGCCGTCCGGGTCCGCATTGACAGACGGTATCCACCAATCCATGTAGGTGTTTCCGCATGTCGGGCACTTGACGATGACTTTTTGAATGGAGCCCGTCATGAAGAAGTGTCCCCGATTTTTCGCTGCATTCCCCAGGAGGAAATAAAAAGGGAGTCCCTGATGAAAAATGCTGTCGACTTCTCCTGATCAGGAACTCCCTTTAAGGTCTGATGGAGTGAAAAAGGGAGTGTCTTTAACCCTTCGTCGCGGTCGCTGCTGCCGGGGGCTGCATACCCAGGGCCGTCATCACCTCAACGGCCTTCTCCTTCACGGTCGTGGCCTTGGCCAGGGCATCGGTCATGTTGCCGCCCGTGAATGCCGCCTTGGCATCTTCCCACATCTTGACGGCTGCTTCGTAACCCGACTTGGCGCCTTCAAATTTCGGCTTGTCCAGGCCCGCGGGGAGTTTCTTGCTCTTCGAGAGTATGTCCAGCCGGCTCTTGACGGCATCGAGCATCTTGGGCAACCCCGCGCTCAATTCGTCCCAGGCCTTGGTCAGTTCCGCCTTCTTTGCCGTTACCGCCGCTGACAGTTCCTTCACCTTGTCGGGGATGGCCTTCGCCCCGTTGAGAGCCGTATCGTAGTCTTTCTTTTCAAAAGCTCCTTTTGCGGCTGTGATCGCGTCCTCCACGGCCTTCGCCTTGTCCGGGACGTACTTCATCGCCTCGACCTTGACGGCATTGAAGGCATCCTCGGCGGCTTTGATTGCTGCTGCAGCCGGTTCCTTGTTGCTCGCGCAGGACATGAGGGCAATGGCGACGGCCACACATAAAACAGCTACGAGAATTCTCTTCGACTTCATTAAGATTTCCTCCTTTCAGTTAAGGAATTCGTAGTTTCTGACCGACTTTGATCAAGTCGGGGTTTTTGAGAATGTCCTTGTTTGCCTCGAAAATCTTCATGTAGAGGTTGGGGTCGCCGTAGTATTTCTTCGATATCTTGGACAGGGTATCCCCCTTTACCACCACATGCCATTGCGTGGAGTCCCACGCATCGGTACCCGAGCCCTTGTCATCGGGTCCCAGGCCTTTCAGGTTTTTGTCATCAGCCATATCCCTCTTCCTCCGTGAATATTAACATTGCCAGAAGAGCCCGTCAATGCCACTTGCGAAATTCTTGTTCTAACCCGGTCATGCTCTGATAGGGAAAGGGCGGGATGACCCCGCCCCTTTTACAGAATTCCCTTGCTTTTACTTCTTCGTCACCCTGAGATCGATTCTCCGGTTCTTTGCCCTTCCTTCCTCCGTGGCATTATCGGCGACCGGAAACTTATCTCCGTACCCTTCGGCTTCAAGTCTCTTCGCATCGGCGCCTAATTTGACAAGCTCCGCTCGGGTGTTTTCAGCTCTTTGCTTGGAAAGCTTGAGGTTGTCGGCCGGTTTGCCCACATTGTCGGTGTACCCGCCAATTTTCAGCGCGACTTTCGGGTAGGCTTTCATGATCTCAACTATGTTTTTCAACTGCTCTGCTGAAGTGGGTTTCAGTGTTGCGCTTCCTGTTTCAAAGTCCAGCCGGTCAAAGGTAAACCACGTTTTTTTGTCCACGGGCTTGCTTTTGTCTTCGATGAAGGCAATCAGTTTTTTCTCGATGCCGAATTCGGGCACTTTAAGCTCGACGCCGGTCGGCAGCTTGACGGCCAGGAATTTGCCGAGTTTTTCAAGCGCCTTTTGCGCCTCGGTCATTACGGCCGGCGCCTTCGCGGGCGCGGGCGGTGTCGGGCTGCAATACCTCACCTGCAGGGCGACCAAAATCACCAGGCACACCATGAAGATCAGTGTGAACAGCGTGCCTTGACCCCGGTTAGAGGTGATAGCCGATAAAAAAAGATTTCTTCCAGCCATATTTCTTCCTCCTTTCTGCTATAAAAACGGTGACTTCGTTGAATGGAATGTCGGGTCCTGAAATATGTATTCGGGATTGAAACCGGCTATCGAAACATTTTCATTCAGGATCAGACCCCTAAACTGCGTTTAATTTGAACACAGAATCGTGATTTTTTCAATGGGGATGATGATATTTCGATGCCCCCCTTCGTTTCCCCGCCTTTCACTTTGATTTTGACTCATCCGACTCCAGCCCGCACCTCACAGCCTCCTCAATGATCCGCGAACTCCGCCTTTGGGTGATGTAATTGAATGCCCACTTGAGAAAGACCACAAACCGGTCCTCCTTCTGGAGCAGAAAATAAATGTGGATAAAGGCCCAGACGAGATTGGCCGCGAAACCGGCGAGTTTCAGTTTGCCCGACTCGAGGATGGCGTAGTTGCGTCCGATGGTCGCCAGGTTCCCCTTGTCGAAGTATTTGAACGGCGGAAGCGGCGGTTGACCGGCGACGCGCCTAGAGATGGTGCGGCCGGCGTAGCGCCCCTCCTGCATCGCCACCTGGGCAACCCCGGGCAGGGGCTTTCCATTTTCCCCGACGACAAGTGCCGTGTCGCCCACGACGAAGATTTCCGGATGCCCGGGAACCGTCAGATCGGGGGCGACTTTCACCCTGCCCGCGCGGTCGGTCTCGACGCCCAGCCACCGACCGGCCGGCGAGGCCGTGACGCCCGCCATCCAGAGAACGTTCAGGCTCCTGATTCGCTCACCGCCGAGGACGACCCCCTCTTCGTCTATTTTCTCGATGGCGTGGCCGAGCCTGACCTCAACCCCCATTTTTTCGAGCCGGACACGGGCCTTCTCGGAGAGATCCGGTGAAAAAGAGGGCAGGACGCGGGGAGCGGCGTCCACAAGGATGATTCGCGCCCACCGGGGGTCGAAACAGCGGAAGTCCGACTTCAGGGTGTGACGGACCATTTCCGCCAGCGCGCCCGCCATCTCGCACCCTGTCGGCCCGCCGCCCACGAGGACAAAGGTGAAGAGTTCGGGACGGCTCCGCGGGTCCTCCTGCATCTCCGCCCTCTCGAAGGCCCGCAGGATTCTGGATCGCAGGCTGATTCCATCTCTAAGCGTTTTCAGGCCCGGGGCGAACTTCGACCACTCATCGTGGCCGAAGTAACTTCCCTCGGCGCCCGTTGCCAGGATCAGGTAGTCATAGAAATGGGGATGCTTCCGGCGGCTGGCATAAACGCATCGTTTCTCCTTGTCCACGCCCGTGACCTCCGCGTGCGCCACAAAGGCGTTTCCGTGGTGCTGCAGGACCTCGCGGATAGGGAATGCAATGTCGCCGGCATCCAGCATGCCTCCTGCCACCTGGTAGAGCAGGGCCTGGAAAAGGTAGTGGTTGACCCGGTCGATAAGAATCACATCGACGGGTGTGTCCCTGAGGGCCCTTGCGGCCTCGATCCCGCCGCAGCCGCCCCCGACAATGACGACCCGTGGTCGGGTACTCTGCCCCTTGCCGGGCTTTTCCTGGCTCATGTTATTTGACTCACCATGCTTCTATTCCGGGACCGGGCCGGGATGGTTTGGTATGACTTCCTTTACCGTTGACTCCTACGACTTATCACTTCTCTCGCCTGGCGGGAATAATTCCGTTTTCAACCTCTCGAGAAGCTTTCGGTATGCCTGTTCATCCTCCTCCTTCAGCCGTTTTATGCCTTCGATAAAACGGTCTATGTTGACGTTCGTGGGCGCGATGTAGTTGCCTTTCACGGCGGCGACCTCCCTCGCTACATCCGTGAATTCCTCGAGTGCTTTTTTCTGTTCAGCAGACCACCCCGTTGAATCAGTGTGGTGAACCATCGCATCGAGGGCTTCGATGATGCGGCCAAGCTGTTTACCGTAACCGGCGACATTTTCTATAATTTGCCGCTCCATCCGGGGATCCGATGACTTTGTCATGTTGATGTTGATGAACCCGATCTGACTCATCATGCGGAGCCACCAGGTCCAGGGGTTGATGGCCTGGGTGACATCGCCGGAGAGGGGAAACTTGAAGAGGCTGTTGTCGGCGTCTTTCGGCATATTCCTTGCCTCCTTCCTTTATTGAAAACGGGGACCGTTCTCGTTGTTGTCTGCGGGGACCTATTCAGGCAGTCGCACGATGGTTCTGCCTCTGTGTTTTTTCGCAAGCATCAGATCCATTTCCCCGCCGACACCCTCCAGCGACGTCTCCGTCGTGATCTGATCCAGGCGGGCCAGCTTCCATTCGCCGGCGAGCCGGTCCCACGTTCTCTGACGCAGGGGCATCGGGCAGTTCTGGGAGTCGATGCCGACGAGGACGACACCCCGGATGATGAAGGGATAGACGTTGAGCGGCAGATCGTGGGATCCCACGTTCCCGCAGCAGGTCGCGACGCCCCCCTGCTGCAGGGACCTGAGGGTGGTCGAGAGCATGATGCCGCCGACCGTGTCGACCGCTCCGGCCCACCTGGCCTTCAGTAGGGTCCTGTCGCTGGTATCCGTCGCCTCCTCTATGCTGATGACCTCCTTGGCCCCCAGGGAGAGAAGGTACGGCTTTTCATCCACAACGCCGTTGACGGCGGTGACCCGGTACCCTCCTTTGACGAGGATGGAAACGGCGATGCTTCCGACGCCGCCGGTGGCGCCCGAGACCAGCACGGCACCCTGGTCGGGCTTGATACCGCACTCCACGAGGCGCAGGACCGACAATGCGGCCGTGAAGCCCGCCGTGCCGTAGACCATGCTCTCCCGCAGCGTGAGATTTGCCGGGAGCCTGACGACCCACCCGGCCGGGACCCGGATGTACTGGCCGTAACCGCCGGAGGTGTTCATCCCCAGGTCATAGCTTGTCACAATCACGGGGTCGCCCGGCTTGAATCCGGGGTTGCTGCTTTCCTCGACGACGCCCGCGGCATCGATCCCCGGCGTGTGCGGGTAGCTCTTCGTCACGCCCCGGTTTCCGATCGCGGAGAGCGCGTCCTTGTAGTTGAGAGAGGAGTATTTGACCTTCACCAGGACGTCACCCGGCGGCAGGCTGTCGATGGATCGCTCTTCGATCTTTCTGCTGAACCGTCCGTCCTTTTCTTCCCGGATCACCATTGCCCTGAACATCTTTTCAGCCATCAATCGATCTCCTTTTAAGTATGAATGCTTCTATTCTACAGTTGTACACGCTTCCCGCGCGGCACCGGTGCAGTAAAAGAGAAAACCCTCTCTGCCCTTCGGGAATCACGGAAGCCGGGTAATCTTTCTTGACTGTCCCGTCTCGGGCTATTTTTTTCGCCCGTAGTAGCCGGTGAAAGAAGCTTTGCCGATGGCATTCTGCTTGAAGAAGAAACCCGCCATGGCCGCTGTCGCATTCGGCGGCAAATCGATTTTTTCCACTTTCAGCGCGTGGATGGTGAAGATATAGCGGTGCGCCTTGTCGCCCGCCGGAGGGCAGGGTCCGCCGTATCCCGGGCCCCCGAAGTCGGTGTTGACCTGGAGACTGCCGGGGGGAAGAAGTTTCCCGTCCGGTGTTCCGGCACCCTTGGGGAGGGACATCACCGTCGCGGGGATGTTATAGACGACCCAGTGCCACCAGCCGCTCCCCGTCGGTGCATCGGGATCGTAGACGGTCAGGGCGAAACTCTTCGTCCCTGCGGGCGGGTTCTTCCAGGCAAGCGCAGGTGATTTGTTCAGGCCGGAGCACCCGAACCCATTGAAAACCTGCTCGTTTTGCATGAGCGTCCCGTCCTTGATGTCCGGACTGCTCAGCATGAATTTGCCGGTCTCCGCGGCCGAGACCGGAGAAACAAGGCATAAAGCGATTATGATGAATGTCAGGTATCTCATGAACACACCTCCTTTGTCTGGTTGTGATGGACGAATATTAACGGACTGCAGGGAACAGGGAAAGCCAGGCATTATAATGACACTTAGACACAACGGTTGGCAACTGTTTTCCAAAGGGCCTGGGGATTAAGATCTGCTTATCTTCAGCACGGGCTTTATGGTGCGGCCTCGCCTGGCATCGGCGATCGCACGGTTGATCTGCCGGAAGTCATAGAATTTCTCGAGACGATCAAAGGGGAAATGGCCTTTTCGGTAAGAAGCGATCAGCCGGGGGATAAAGGTCTGGGGCACGGCATCCCCCTGGATGATGCTCAGGGCCTTCCGCCCCTGCGGCAGGGAACCCGGGCCGCTGACACCGGTGAGATACGCCGCCTTACCCCCGGGCTTCAGGAGATCCACCGCAAGCCTGTAGAGTTCAAAGTCGCCGGTGGTTTCTACCGTGTAATCGACCCCGCCGCCCGCGATCTTCCGGACGCGCCCGGCTGTGTCCTCACGACGGTTGTCGATCACGTGGGTCGCCCCGAGTTCCATGGCAAGCTCGAGTCTCGAGGGAACGACATCGACGCCGACAATCGGCCCGGCCCCGGCGATTCGAGCCGCCATTACGGCCGCAAGGCCGACGGCGCCCGTGCCGAAGACGGCGAGGCTCTCCCCGGCCCGGACCGCCAGGGAGTTCATCACGGTGCCGGCCCCCGTCTGCAGGCCGCAGCCCAGGGGGGCCAGGATCTCGAGGGGCAGGTTCTTTGGAACCTTGACGAGGTTTCTCTCCGTAGCCAGGCTGTGGGACGCAAAGGACGACTGGCCGAAGAAGTGTCCCCTGACTCTGCTTCGGTGCAGGGCGTTGCTCCCGTCGGGACGCCTGAAACCGAAGTTCAGGTCATAGAGGTACAGGCAGTCCGCCGGGCGGCCGCTTCGGCACCGGCGGCAACGGCCGCAGGACTGGTAGGAAAGAACGACGTGATCGCCTCGCCGGACGCGCTTCACCTTCTTGCCGACTTGTTCCACTATGCCGGCGCCCTCGTGACCCAGCACCAGAGGCCCTTCAGAAGCGTCATACCATTCGTCGACGTAGCTGATGTCGGTATGGCAGATGCCGCTGGCGACGATGCGGACCAGTACCTCGTCCTCCCTCGGGCCTTCCATTTCGAGGGTTTCGATCTTCAAGGGGCCGCCCCTTCTGCGCAGGACGGCCGCCCTGATCTTTTGCACGTCCATCTTCTTGTTTAGCTCTCAATCATCATACAGATGATTATTTGCCGGGGAATATTCAAGTGTTCACTCCCTGGGCGACGAGCTTCCCTTCCTGGTTGTTGACCGTCCATTTGTAGGTGATGGGGCCGCCCCGCTTTCCTTCCTTCTTGCCCAGGACCTCAACCTCGGCCGACAGGCGGTCGCCCGGAAACACAGGCGTCCTGAAGGAAATGTCCGTTGCCGATATCCATATGGCGTCCGCGAGGAAACCGTGCTTCGCCATAAGGCCCATCATGCTTCCCATGACGTATATCCCGGGCGTTACCCTGTCTTTGAAACCCTTGCTCTTCGCGAAGTCGGCATTCAAAAAACCGGGCAGATCCATGCCGGACATCTGCGCCACAAGGTCGATTTCCGTTCCCGTGATGGGTTTTGTTACCGGTGATTTGTAAACCTTGCCGATTTCGATTTCTTCAAAGTACATGTGATGACCTCCTTTCGGTTACGTTATGGTGATCAACGTCCCTTGAATCTCGCTTCTCTTTTTTCGACAAAAGACTTCACGCCCTCGGCGGCGTCTTCGGTTTTCATGAGAGGGACGAGGTCGGGAATCAGTTTCGCGACGGCCGCTCTCTCCCCGCAGCTCTGAACACGCCTTGCGGACTCGAGCGTCGCCCTGACCCCCAGAGGGGCCTGCTTCGCGATCGTTTCGGCGATCTCGAGCGCCCCGTCGACTTGCGCCCCGTTCTCGGTCACCTTCTGGATGAGGCCGAGGCGGTAAGCCTCGTCGGCGTGTAATTCATCGCCCGTCAAAAGGTACCTCATGGAATTTCCCCACCCGATCTCCTGGTGCAGCCGGATCGTCGCTCCTCCCACGGGGTAGATCCCACGTTTGATCTCGATCATGGCGAGGCGAACGTCGCTTGACGCCACACGGATGTCAGCGGCCAGGAGCAGTTCGAATCCGATCGTGAAACAGATGCCCTGGACAGCTATGACCACGGGCTTTCCTACGCGCCTTGCTTCGTCGAGCCCGAGGGGGTCGCAGGCCCCCGCGGGAAGAGGGGGGGCGAATACGCCTTTTTCTATGAGCGGAACCCACTGGGGAAGGTCGAGGCCCGCCGTGAAATGCTTGCCGTGGGCAAACAGGAGCCCGCAGCGCATATCGGGGTCATTGTTGAGTTCACCGAAGGCGACGGCGAGTTCGGTGTACAGGTCTAAATTGAAGGCATTCATCTTCGCGGGGCGGTTAAGGCCCATGAGCAGGACATGACCTTTTCGCTCGACGGTCACGTTTTTTTCCATCTGCCGATACCTCTCTCGTTTTGATCACTTGATATGGGTTTGCCGCGTGACGGGCCGGGTTACTTGATTCGAATCGACTCGATGACCACCGCTTCGCGGGGGCAATCCGATGTGAAGGGGCCTTTCGGTCCTGTCGGCACGCTGGCGATGGCGTCGACCACGTCCATGCCTTTGGTGACCTTGCCGAATACGGCGTAGCCATAATCACGGATGCCGTGGTTGAGCCGGACGTTGTCCTTGTGATTGATGAAGAATTGCGCGGTGGCCGAATCCACCACCGAGGTGCGGGCCATGGCCAGTGTGCCGCGGTCGTTCTTCAGACCGTTGGCGGCCTCGTTCTTGATGGGTGCCCGGGTGGCCTTCTCTTTGAGGTTCCGGTCGTAGCCGCCGCCCTGGATCATGAAGTTCTTGATCACCCGGTGAAAAATCGTCCCGTCATAGAATTTGGCCTCGGCGTACTTGATGAAGTTCTCAACCGTAATTGGCGCCTTGTCCCTGAAGAGAACGGCCTCGATCACACCCTTGTTGGTTTTGATCACGACGGTCGGGTTGCCCCTGCCCGCGTCCTGGGCGACTGACAGGCCCGAGGACATGAACAGCACCATGACGACACACAGTAATTTTTTCATGAATCCGCTCCTTTCGCGTATCTGACGAAGCACAAGAAACGTTCATCGCATTTGCCGGGGGTGAACTCGATGAATTGATACTCCGCGGCGCCATGGATGGTGAACGGGTCTTTTTTCATGATCTCCCGCGCCTCGTCGATACCGACGTTGGCAAGGATCACTCCCCCGACCCGGGGTTTCTGGGGTCCGGAGCAGATGAATTTCGACTGTCTGTACTGGGCATCCAGGAACTTTCGGTGGTCGACCAGCAGCGAATCTATCACTTCAAGCGGCTTGACATATTTGCTCGTTATGACGACCATGCCTCCCTCCTCTCGTTCGATATTCCGTTATTTTTGGAGATGACAGCTTGTCTATCCACTGTCGTTCAACGCACATGACGCTCCCAGAGGGCTCTCGAGTCGACGGCCTGCATCTGCTCGTTGTACTTCGGGTTCTTGCCCTGGTAGTGGTAGTAGTCGTAGGCTTTTCCCTCCCAGTACTCGCCCGTCGTCGTGTTCTTCGTCCCCCAGTTGTCGGTCCTGTAAACAGTGCCACCTTCCATGTCGGAAATCCAGTCCTGCTGGCCCCGGATGTAGTTCGTTCGCTGGTAGTCGATGTAGTCCATGCTCTTCTGCCGCTCGTCGTAGGCGGCCTGCATCGTCTGGCGGATCTCCTGGGCGTTTCTGGCCACCATGGCCGAGGTCTGTTTCTGCATCTCGCGGAGTCTCTGCTGGCCCTGCGCGACGTAGGCCTGCGCCCACCGCTCGTTGATCTTGTAGGACCCCATCATGTTGCCCAGGGTCCCGGCCCAGGCGTTGAACTGATTCGCGGGGGCCGTCACGGTCAGGTGCCGGAAATTCCAGTTCAGCCCGGCGCGGGAGCCGACGGACATGCCGAAGGTGAACCCCTTGCAGGCCCGCCCCTCCTTGTCCGTAAAGGTGTAAACGTATTCCTCGATACTGGCGGGTATCCCCGCCTGGACGGCCTGGTTCATCAAGTCCTTCCTCGGGTAGACATTCTCGAAGCGCATGTTCGATGCGAGCCCATAGCGGGCCGTGATGAACTGCCAGGCCTGGTGAGAGTTGAGGAACGGAGACACGAGGACGCCGGGCGTGCGGACCCCCAGCTGCGGGCTGATAAGCGTGACATTTCCCGAGATGAACGAATAGCCGGCGGGGTCCCCCGCCACGAAAAGCCCCTTGCCGTGATCCTGGCACTGCCAGCTCCGGGGCATCAGGAAGGACGCCGAGCCGTCGCGCTGGCGGTAGGTGACAAGTTGGACTTTCACAGGGGCTGCCGCTGCCTGCGTGTTGAAAGATCCCTTTGTGACCTTTATGTTGGACAGCACCGTGAGGAGCGTGGGTTTCATCACCTCGAACTGGCCCGACGGGGCCTCGATCCGGGAGAGCGTGAAGTTGCTGCCCTTCTGGGAAACCCAGGTGCGAAACTGTGTCTTACCGCGCTTCGGCGGTGAATAGGTCCCGTCGTAGACCACAGACATCCCGTCGCGAGAAGCGAATGCGTTTCGAATCTCGAAGTCCCTGGCCTGGCGGCCGAGCTTCGCGTTGGCCTGTTTCGCAAGGGCTGTCGGGTTTTCACCCTGTGAAGCGGTTCCCGTGGAGAAGAATACGGCGGACTTACCGGAAGGATCCGTCGCCGTGACATACCGTGCCCCCCCGTCGCTTCCCTCGCTGGTTTTCCATCCCTTGGGGACGTAGAGGACAAAGGTTGCCTGTTTTGTGACGACTTTCTCCATCCCCTTGACGGCCGGTGCGGACGAAGATGCGGCCTTGCTTTTCTGTGCGGCCGGACTGTCGGCGACGCTTTGAGGCCAAAAGAGAAGAAGACAGGCAGGAATGAAAAGAAGCGCTAATATGCGCTTCGATGTTGTGTAAACGACCATAACCCCTCCCTGAAAAGTTGTTACGGTTCTGTTCTCCAGTTCTTAAAAAGATGGACACCGGTCATCGCGAAAAGTCAATCTTCAGGCCTGGTTTCAGGGGATGCCGTTCTTCCTTGGAGTTCGGACAGACGTTTCCTGAGCGCTTTATCGGACAGGTATCGTTCCGTGACGTTTCGTGCCACCGCCAGGGCCCCTTCCGCGAGACCCGCGTCGTCCGTGATGACCGCGAAACTCATGTCGACGTAGAGCCGGCTGCCGTCCTTGTGCAGGGCACGAGTGACGAGCACGCGGCTCCCGAGTTTTGTCCTGCCGGTATCGATGGCTCTGCGATAGCCCTCCCAGTGCCTCCCGCGCAATTCCTCGGGGATGATGATGTCCAGACTTTGCCCCAGCACTTCATCGGCGGGGTAGCCGAAGACCGCTTCGGCGCCGCGATTCCATATCCGGATGAGGCCATCCCGGTCGGCGAAGATGACGGCGTCCGTCGTCTGCTCGACAATCCTCCTGTAGATATCACTGTCGGTTTCTGGGCTCATCTCTTCGTCCTCTTGACGGGGCCTCGTTCCTTCAACCGGTAACATGTTTTTATTTTTTCCAATGTACACCATTTCCCCCGGTAGAAAAAGATCGAAAAGTGCGTCCCGGCGCGCAGAATTATTTTTTAGGCGCCGCACCCGACCCCCGGCGCAATAGCCCTGCGTCCCCCATCGGGATAGCGCCTGCGGGAGTTCTTTTCCCTATCGGATTTCCTTGCGTCAGGGATTCGGTTTTTTTTGGCCGTTTCAGGTTGTTTTCCATGTCCGTTCGAAGAGGACGTCCGTTTAAAAAAGGCTTAAACTCCCCGGAAATTCAACCGATTGTAATGCGGATAGGGATCGGATGGTACTATTTGGGGTCCTTGTAATCAGAGGACGTCGTAAGTAACCAAAAATAAAGAGAAATATCCATCCTCCCCCTCCCGGGGGATTCCCTGTCACATCCTTCTATGAGGCTGAATCATGAAAAAACACCTTCTTTTCACTTTTGTGTCCTGTCTGCTGGTGTTGACCCTTTCGGGCTGTGGCGGGAGCGGGGGCTCCAGTTCGCCGACCCGGCCGACGGGAGTCCAGGCTACCGTTGCCGGTCCCAATCAGGTCGATCTGATCTGGCAACCCTCCACGGGCAACGGGGGGCGGTTGACCTACCAGGTCTATCGGGACGGCAGTGTCCTCGGCACTACCACGGAGACCGATTACTCGGACACGGAGGTTACGGAGGGTGTTACCTACTGTTACCAGGTATCCGCCGTGGATGCGGAGGGGAACGAATCCGGAAAAAGCTCGGACGTGCTGGTCAACACGGGCGATGCGTCGGCGCCGACCGTTCCCGCCAATCTCGGCGCTACGGTGTTGTCCTCCTCGCAAATCAATCTGTCCTGGACGGCGTCCACGGATGACGTTGCCGTTTCGGGCTATCGAATCTATCGGGACGGCAGCCTCGTCGGCACCGCCACGGAAGTCAGCTATTCCGACACGGGGCTGTCCGCGGCGACAACTTACAGTTACAGGGTTTCTGCCTATGATGCGGCGGGCAACGCCTCGGCCCAGACCGATGCCATCTCGGTGAACACCGGCGACACGACGGCCCCCTCCGTCCCGGCCGGTGTCTCGGCCACGGCCGTCTCCTCGATGCGAATCGACCTGTCCTGGACGGCCTCCACGGATGACGTGGGGGTGGCATCCTACAGGATATACCGTGACGGCAGCCTGCTGGCGACCGTGATGGGCACGTCTTACTCCGATACGGGTCTGGAGGCCGGCACGAGTTACACCTACAACGTGTCTGCCGTCGACGGGGCGGGGAACGCCTCTTCGCTGAGCGACGACGCCTCGGCCACGACGGCCGCGGCTGCCGGCTGGGCGGGCACTGTTCTCATCGGGACCTCGTCCACGGATCGCGGTGAAAGCATCGATGTGGACGGAAGCGGGAATGTCTACGTCACGGGGTACACGACGGGAAACCTGGACGGGCAGATCAACGCCGGGGGAGATGATATCTTCCTCGTGAAATATGACTCGACCGGGGCGCGCCAGTGGACGTCGCTTTCGGGCACCACGGCGGGCAGCCTGGACGGTCAGGCGCACTCGGGTTCCGGCGATGCCTGCCTCATGAAGTTCAACTCGTCGGGCACAAAGCAGTGGACGAGGCTTCTGGGTACGACGGCGCCGGACAACGCCTTGGGCGTTGCCGTCGACGGGAGTGAGAACATTTACGTGGCGGGCTTCACCACCGGCAACCTGGGCGGCCAGACGAATTCCGGCGGCACGGATGCCTTCGTCGCCAAGTACGACTCATCCGGCAACCTGCTGTGGACGCGGCTGCTGGGCAATGCCACACAGACCTACAGTTACGCCGTCGCCGTCGCGGCGAGCGGCAACGTCTACATCTCGGGCGTGACGCTCGGCTCACTGGGCGGCCAGGCCAACGCGGGCATCCAGGACGTGTTCGTCGCCCAGTACAACGCCTCGGGCACGCTGCAGTGGGTGCGGATGGCCGGATCGACCGTCTACGACTACTGCTACGGCGTGGCCGTCGACGGCAGTGAAAACGTTTACATCTCCGGCATGTCCTACGGCAATTTCGACGGCAACCTCAACACGGATCAGGATGGGATGGCGGACACGGAAGACATCTTCCTCGTCAAGTACGACTCGTCGGGGTCTAAGCAGTGGTCGGTCTTCCACGGCGGCGCCGGCAATGACGTGGTGTGGGGCATGGCGGCCGACTCGGACGGGAATGTCTACCTCAACGGCAACACAGACGCCGACCTGGACGGTCTGGTGAATGCGGGCGGCCACGACAGCATCCTGCTGAAGTACAACACCTCGGGAACCCGGCAGTGGACCCGAATGCTGGGAACTTCTTCGGACGAGTATGCACGCGGCATGGCCGTCGATGGAAGCGGCAACCCCTACATAACGGGCCACACTTCGGGTAACCTCGACGGCGTGACGAATGCGGGGGGCAACGACGGCTTCATCGTGAAGTACGATGCGAGCGGAAACCTGCAGTAGCTCTGTCCATCGGTGAGAACAAAAAGGGGCATCCCGTCTGAAAAGGGTGCCCCCTTTTTTCTCGTTTTATTTCTTCTCGTACCCCAGCGGCATCAGGTAGAGGGGGATTACTTTCTCCGGAAGGCCGAGGGCCGCGCGGCTCTCTTTTTCCCTGACACCCCCCACGAAGCAGGTGCCGATTTTCCGGGCCGCGCAGGCCAGATAGACATTCTGAGCGATCGCCCCCGCCGTGGCGTGGGCCCAATGCACGCGCGTCTCTTCGCTGACCATGACGGAGGGGAGTTTTCCCATGTCCGATACCAGGATTAGCACATGGGAGGCAGTAGAAACATGGCGTTGTCCTGAGAGGAGGCCCTTGGTGTTCGTTGCCGATACGAGCTTCAGCCGGTGTTTCGGAGCGTCATAGAGATAGACACCCTCATCGGCGGCCACGTAGATGTCCACGTAAGCGTTTCCGAAGGCTGAAGGGGCCGTGCGATATTCATAGGGGCGGTTCACGCCGTTGGCTGCCCAGAGAACGGCGGACAAATCCTGCGGGGTGAGCCTTGTGGCTGTGTAATCGCGTGTCGTCTTTCGTTTCTCGAGGGCGCTGAAAAGATCCATCCCGACGGCGGATGGATGGCGGGGTAGAGTGATGTCCCCCTGGTCTGCCATGACGGAGGGATGAAAAAAGAAAATGACCGCAAGCAAAAAAAACGTCGTCAGGCACTTCCCTTTCACGGGAATCTCCTCTTCACGCTATCGTCCCATTCTCCGTTCATAGGCCTGATAGATCCGGTCCGCGAGCCCCTCCTCTCCCCTTGCACTGAAACCTACCCTGACCCTGCCGTCGGCCTGTGTCCTCACCGTGACGGTGGCATCGGCCGAATCCCTGACCCCTCTGATAATTCCGCTATCCCTGTCAGCCGAGACGATACGAACGCCCGTGTCTTCCATCGCATCCAGCGCGGCGTTCCAGGAGCGCTCGAAGGTGGCCGATCTGTATGAGTATACCGGCTCAGGCGGTGGCGGCGGGGGAACCGGGCCGTACACGACGCATCCGGCCGTGAGGATCAGGGACAGTGTGACGACGATTTTCAGCACCTTTCTTCCCATGCAATCTCCTGATGATTTAATCCACAGGGACTGTTCCCGTTTTTTGACTTCTGTCCCTGAAGGAAGCTCCGAGGCGAGTTCCCACAAAGGATGAGAAGATCCAGAGCGCTGCGCTGAAGACCGAAATGATGAATAAATCGCGCCCGAGAGTCCTCAATTGCAAAAATGTCGGGATGAGGAAAATCAGGGCCGCATAAAAACCCGGACTGACCAGGAGATAATCCAAGGTCGACCTTAGCCTCATGAGAGCCCGGGTCAGATAGCCCGACACGAAACTCCCGACAAGGAGGCAGAGCGGAAAAACGACCATTAAGGCAAGGCCCGCATAGGGCCCGGGGGTTTCCCCGCCTGATTGAACCGTCCGGTTGATGAACAGGAAAATAATGATCGCGTGGAGGATCAGGGCAACGCCGGCGCCTGTGATGACGTAAAGAACTTTTTTCATTTCCTGACAGCCTTTTTCATTGGTGACACGGCTGTTTTAGCACTCATCGGTTCATTCCATGTGGGATTTGGCTGTCCGGATGGCGAGATCCTTGTTCTTTGTAAAAAACTTCCACTCCATCCCCGTTGTGTGGATACCGGCTTTCTTGTCCTGGCCGCTGCAATAGTACCAGTGCCTGAAACGCTCGACCGTGGCAAAGGGGTGATTCTTCGCGCAGAGCATGCTGCAGGGCCTGTAGACCTCGAAGAAGACGACCTCGTTGGGTTCGGCGTCGTAAAGCAGATCTTCAGGCGGGTCGATTTGCGACACGTCAACGCCTTCCGCTTCCTTTTCATCCAGCCATTTTGAAATTTTCATAGGATCCCTATGGGTTTATTGATCATGATCGAATATGTATCCCACGGACCGCAGGCTCCGGAAAAATACCGGCTCGTGAGGGTTGTCCTCGAAGTATTTCCGAAACCGCACGATAAAGTTGTCCACGGTCCTCGTCGGTGTGGACCCCGTGTACCCCCAGCCTATCTCCAGGAGCTCGTTGCGCGAAAGGGGTTTTCCCCGGTTCGCGATGAAGAGCCTGAGGAGCTTCACCTCCTGCTCCGTCAGAATCACCTTTCCGCAGCCGCAGACCGCGGTGTATTTCTCGAAATCGATGACGTTCTTGCCGAATTTGTAGATGTTGCCTGCGGGAGCCCCTGCGGAAGAGCTGTCTTCCCGTTCCCAGGAAGACCGCTTCAGGAGCCGGTCCACCCGAAGCAGAAACTCATCGAGGTTGAAAGGCTTGGCAAGATAATCGTCCACCCCCCAGGAAAGACCCTTGATTCGGTCTTCGATTTCACCCCTGGCGGAGAGGATGAGGATCGGGAGGCGCTCGTCCTCGAGGCGGATGTTACGCAGCACCGCCAGACCGTCAATACCGGGGAGCATAATGTCCAGGACGATCAGCTCCGGCTTCCATTCCTTCCAGTCACGGATACCCGAAACCCCGTCGGGGGAAATCTTCACGGTGTAACCCTTGAGGGAGAGGTTCAGCCTCAAACCTTCCGCGATGTGCGCGTCATCCTCAACGATGAGGATACGCTTTTCCCCCGAATTTCTCATGGAGTGAGCCCTCTGTTCATCCTGCCGGCTGAAGCCTGAGAGGCAGAGTCAGGGTGATAACTGAACCCTTCCCGGTTCCCTCGCTTTGCGCCGACACCTCTCCTTTGTGGATTTTCGCGACCTGCTGGACCATGTAGAGGCCCAGCCCTGTGCCCCTCGCCGTCAGGTCGCTGACCGGTCCGGACCGGTAGAACTTCTCGAAGATTTTTTTGATCTCTGACTTCTCGATGCCGATCCCGTTATCCACGAACTGAACCTTCAGTCTCTTTTTTTCGGGCAGAAACCGAATGTCAACCCTGGGGACGTCCGAGGTGTTGTATTTCACGGCATTCGTCAGGATGTTCATCAGGAATATGTCAAACAGGACCGGGTTGATCCGGCAGGGAAACGGTGTCGCTGCGGAATTGTGGATGCTGATCTCGCAGTTTCGGAAGAGGCCGGCGTTCGCTTCGCAGAACCGATGAACCGTCTGCACCAGGTCCGATTCAACAAATTCATTCCTGTAACTTCGACTTTCGAGTTTCGCCAGGTTCAGGATGCAGTTGATGTTGTTCAGGAGCCGGTCCACATCCTGAATCATGTACTCGATGTATTTGATCTGGTCCTCCCGGGGAAGCTCGTACTTCGCGAAGGTGTCCAGGTAAAGCCGCAGTGACGTGACCGGTGTCTTCAGTTCGTGGGTAAAACTGTTGATGAAATTCCGCTGCGTCCGGTAGAGATGCCAGGTTCTCTGGTTGTATATGAAAATGAGAAGGACACCGGCAAGAATGATCCCCACGAGGATGGAAAGAACCATGATCACGACCCATGTCTGAGCCTCGAAAAACTGGTCGGGATCGAGGTGGTACTTGGCGACGACGGCCTGCAGACCCGTGCTGACCTCTATGTACCAGTAGATATAGAGGAAGAGAGACGCGGCCAGGGCCACGATGGAGAAGACAAAGATAAAGACGGGATGGTAGAACCATCTGAACCAGTTCATACCGCGGACGTTACAATAGGGCAGAATCGGTGTCAACGGACAAATGTTTTGTCAGCACAGCACATGAAAAAGGGCTTTGTAAAACTATTGTAAAACACCGGAATGGTTCTTTATTTCCCCGAGCATTTCCCTTAAGGATTGTTCGGTTGTTCGAGAGAAAAATTTCATCAGGAAGGGAGAACCATCATGGAAAAGCCGCAGGCCGTCCATCCCGGGGGCACAGGGGCCAGGATTCTGCTGACGAGCGTTTTCGGACCCTACGCGCAGGATGATGAATACGGGAGCCGCAAACTCAACCCCATGGAGCTTTACCAGAACCAGGTTACCCGTGTTCAGGGCGGTTTTTCCCTGCGGATGTTCCACCGCACTTTCGGCTTGCAGATGATACAGGCCAATATCGATGCGCCATGCTCGCTCCTCGATTTCCCCTCTCTGGAAGATTTTACCCGGGAAATCCGTGACAACGATTACGACATTATCGGGATCAGCGCCATATTACCGAATGTTGGTAAAGTCAAAAAGATGTGCGAGCTCATCCGCGAGTATCGGCCGAACGCGACCATCGTCGTGGGCGGGCATATCTCCGCTAAGGAGGACATCGGCCACAGGATAGACGCCGACCACATTGTCCGGGGAGACGGGATCCGATGGTTTCGGAAGTTTATCGGCCAGGACGAGAGGGCGCCCGTTCGTCATCCCATGGTGATCTCGGGATTCGGCGGACGGATCATGGGGATCAACCTTCCGCACACAAGAGGCCGCACGGCGGCCATACTGATCCCTTCCGTGGGCTGTCCCGTGGGGTGTAACTTCTGTTCCACCTCGGCCCTCTTCGGCGGCAAAGGAAACTTCGTCAATTTCTATGAAACGGGTGATGAGCTTTTTTCCGTCATGTGCCAGATCGAAGAGAAGCTCGGGGTGCGCTCTTTCTTCGTCCTTGATGAAAATTTCCTCTTTCACCGGCAGCGGGCGCTGCGGCTCCTGGAACTGATGGAGAAGAACGGGAAAGGCTGGGCCCTGTACGTATTCAGCTCCGCCCGTGTTCTGCAGTCTTACACGATTCAGCAACTCGTGGGCCTGGGGATTGCCTGGGTGTGGCTCGGGCTGGAAGGCGAAAACAGCCGGTATCGAAAGCTTCACGACGTGGACACACGCGCGCTGGTCAAAACACTCCAGTCTCACGGGATCCGCGTCCTGGGGTCTTCCATCATCGGCCTTGAAAATCACACCCCCGGAAACATCGAAGATGTCATCGATTATGCCATAAGCCACGACACCGATTTTCACCAGTTCATGCTTTACACGCCCAATCCGGGGACACCCCTTTATGAAGAGCACAAGATGAACGGTACACTCCTGCCCGAATCGGTACGTCCCCTGGCCGATGTCCACGGCCAGTACCGCTTCAACTACCGGCATCCCCATATTCACGACGGGCAGGAGGAGGAATTCATCGTCCGGGCTTTCCGGCGGGATTTCGAGGTCAACGGCCCCAGCCTGTATCGCCTGATCCGGACCATGCTGAAGGGATGGCAAAGGTATGGGGGTCATCCCGACAGGCGGATTCGGGACCGGTATGCCTGGGAAGCTGCACCGCTTCGGACGTCTTACGCGGGTGCTGTCTGGGCGATGAAAAGGTGGTACCGGACAGATGCCCGGATGGCCGGAAAGATGGATGACCTGCTGCGGGACATCTACGCGACCTTCGGATGGAAGACGAGAGTCCTCGCGCCGATCGTCGGGCTTTACGCCCTTGAGTCGCTGAAGAGGGAAGAGAAGCGGCTGAAGAAGGGCTGGGCCTACGAACCCCGGTCTTATCGCCAGAAAAACGCCGCCGCCCTTGCCCTGGAGGGCAAACGCCCCCTTCGAGTCAAAATCGCGATACCGGATGTGCCCTTCGCCATAGGCAAACCCGCCTCCATACCGGGGAGGTGATTGATCTATTTTCCCCCGTGCTTGATGAAGGTGCCGCGATTGTATTCGTCGAAGGCGATGCGCAGTTCTTCCCGCGTATTCATTACGATGGGGCCGTACCACGCGACGGGCTCCCGCAGCGGCTTTCCGGACATGAAGAGGAATCTCACAGGTTTTTCCTCCGTCGAGACGACGACCTGATCGCCGTCACCGAAGAGAACCAATGAGTGATCGGACAGAAAAGGCTTTCCCTGGAAATCGAAGTAGTTGACGCCTTCAGTTTCGTAAGAGAACGGGTCCTTTTCCTTGCAGAAATATCCCTCTCCATCGATCACGTAGGTGAAGGCCGTGTAGCCCCGCCTGACGGAATGGGTGAACTCGGACCGGGACGGTACCGTCACATCAAGGTACTCCGGATCGGTGACGATGTCCCTCACGGGGCCCTGCGTGCCTTTGATCTTGCCGCAGATGATCCTGATTTTCGCGTTTTTCAGATCGATGACCGGAATGGTGGCGGCGGTCACATCCCGGTAGCGCGGGTCCATCATCTTTTGGGCAGCCGGAAGATTGGCCCAGAGCTGAAAACCCCACATGGAGCCTTTCCGGTCCCCCTTGGGCATCTCCTGGTGTATGATGCCGCTTCCCGCCGTCATCCATTGCACGTCGCCCGGCCCGATGACACCGCTGTTCCCCATGCTGTCCCCGTGCTCGACGGCTCCGCGAAGGAGGTATGTGATCGTTTCGATTCCCCGGTGGGGATGCCAGGGGAACCCCTTCAGGTAGTCGGGCGGGTTATCCGAGCGGAAGTCGTCCAGCAGCAGGAAAGGGTCGAACATCGGAACCTCCCCGAATCCGAAGGCCCGTCTGAGATGAACACCGGCGCCCTCGATGGTCGGCTTGCTCTTTAATACTTTCCGTATTTTTCTCGTTTCAGTCATCACTTAACCTGTTCTGATCATTTCAAGATTGAAGTTTTATGCACAGGTCTCCCGAAATTTTGCGATAAATGGTAAATGGGGTCAGGCTTGATATTTTGACATTTCTTTATGGACTTCTCATAAAACAAAACCCCGCACTCTTTGCGAAATACGGGGTTTTGTTGCCATCACTCCATGGTCGCATCCTGTGCCGTGAAGCGGCAGGTCACAGAAGACAGCAGCCTATATCAGTTTGGTTTCGTTCCCTAGGTCTTTTCTGTTTTTCTTAATTTTTGAGCTTCTTATCTTCTTTTCTTCTTGGCCTTCGCCTTCGGTTTTACCTTTGTCTTTACCTTGGGCTTGGCCACTTTAGCCTTCACAGCCTTCGCTTTCGGCTTTGCGGTCTTGGCCTTCACGGGCTTGGCCGCAGGCTTTTTCGCCGCCGGGGTGGGCTTCTCAGCCGGTTTCGTTTCGACCTTGAACATGGCGTCGAGTTTCGCGATAGCCTTGTCGAGGTATTCGGGCTTCGTTCCGCCGGCCTGGGCCATGTCGGGCCTGCCGCCGCCGCTTCCGCCCACGATAGGGGCGATCTCCTTGACGATCTTACCGGCATCGTACTTTGCCGTGAGGTCTTTCGTGACCATGCAGAGAAGCATCGCTTTGTCCCCCACCTTGCTGCCGATGAGGATGACGCCCGATTTAATCTTGTCGCGGATTTTGTCACCGAAGTCGCGAAGGCTCTTCACGTCCGAAGCTTCCACCGTGGTGGCCAGCACATGGAAGCCGTCGACGCTCCGGGCCTTCTTGATGATGTCGGCGGATTCCTTTGCCGCCAGTTTCCCCTTCAGGGCTTCGATTTCACGCTCGAGATCCTTGTGGGTCTTGATCAGTTTGTCCACGCGGTCAGCCACCTCCAATGGGCCGGTCTTGAAGATGTTGGCGACCTTCTTGAGTTCGTGATCGACCTTCTTCACGTACTTGACGGCCTCGGGGCCCGTGACGGCCTCGATGCGCCGCACACCGGCGGCCACGGCCGACTCGGAGAGGATCTTGAGGATGCCGATGTTACCCGTGCGCGTCACATGGGTCCCGCCGCAGAGCTCAGCGCTCACTTTGCCCATCTGCACGACCCGTACCTTGTCGGAATACTTCTCGTCGAAGACGGCGTGGGCGCCCGTTTTCATGGCCTGCTCCTTGTCCAGGACGCTTGTCTTCACGGGCAGGTTCGCCTGGATGTACTCGTTGGCAAGCGTCTCGATCCGGTCGAGTTCGTGCTCGTCGATCCGGGAGAAGTGGGTGAAGTCGAAGCGCAGACGCTCGGGGTTGACGAGCGAGCCCGCCTGCTTCACGTGATCGCCCAGGACGCTGTGGAGCGCGGCGTTGAGAAGGTGCGTGGCAGAGTGGTTGGCCTCGGTGGCCCTGCGGGTGTTTGTCTGTACCTTGAGATGGACAGAGTCACCCACCCGGAGCGTGCCCTTCTTGAGCTTCCCAATGTGGGTGATGAGGTTCTCGTCGGGGCGCTGGGTGTCCCAGACCTCGAAGAGGAACCCCTCGCCCTCGATGACGCCCGTGTCGCCCACCTGTCCGCCCGTCTCCCCATAGAAGGGTGTCTGGTCGGTGAAGATCTCGGCGTTTGTGCCCTCGTTGATGACCTCCACGTCTTCGTCCTTCTTCAGGATGGCCGTCACGAAGGAGGTGGCTTCGGTGACCTCTTCGTATCCCACCAGCTCGCTCTTGATGCCCTTGAGGGAGAGTTTCTTGTAGCTGTCGGCCACGGCCGCATCGCCGCTTCCCTTCCAGCTCTCCCGCGCCTTTTCGCGCTGTTCCTCCATGAGCGCCTCGAACTTGTCCATGTCGACGGTAAGCTTGTCCTTTTTCACGATGTCCGCCGTGAGGTCCACGGGGAAGCCATAGGTGTCGTAGAGCTTGAAGGCCACGTCGCCGGGGATGACGGTCTTTTTCGATTTCTTCAGCACGGCCACCTCGTCGGTGAGGATGCGAAGGCCCGTGTCGAGAGTCTCGAGGAAGCGCTGTTCCTCGTTGAAGATGACCTTCTGGACGAAAGAGAGCCGGTCGACGCTCTCGGGGTAGGCGTCTTTCATGATGTCCACAACGGAGGCCACGACTTCGTTCAGGAAGGGCTTGTCGAAGCCCAGGAGCTTGCCGTGGCGGCAGGCGCGCCGCAGGATCCTGCGAAGCACGTAGCCGCGCCCCTCGTTGGAAGGGAGGATGCCGTCGGCGATGAGGAAGAAGACGGCCCGGGCGTGGTCTGCGATGACCCGCATGGAGACGTCATTGTCCGCGTTCTGCCGGTATTTCTTGCCGGAGAGCTTCGCGATGTGGTGGATGATCGGGGTGAAGAGGTCCGTGTCGTAGTTGCTCCTGTGACCCTGCACGACGGCTGCCAGCCGCTCGAGGCCCATGCCCGTGTCGATGTTGGGCTTGGGAAGGGGGGTGAAGCTGCCGTCGAGGTTTCGGTCAAACTGTGTGAAGACGTGGTTCCAGAGTTCCAGGTGCCGGTCGCAGGAGCACTCGACGCTGCAATCGGGTTTTCCACAGCCCACCTCGGGACCCTGGTCGTAGAGGATCTCGGAGCAGGGGCCGCAGGGACCCGTTTCGCCCACCATCCAGAAGTTGGTGTCCATGCCCATGCGGAAGATCCTCTCGGCGGGAATGCCCATCTCCTTGTTCCAGATGTCGAAGGCGTCGTCGTCCTTCTCGTAGATGGTGATGTACATCTTCGATTTGTCCAGGCCCATGACGTTCGTCAGGAAGTCCCAGCCCCAGGCGATGGACTCTCGCTTGAAATAATCGCCGAAGGAGAAGTTGCCCAGCATCTCGAAGAAGGTGTGGTGGCGCGCCGTGTAGCCCACGTTCTCGAGGTCGTTGTGCTTCCCCCCCGCCCGGACGCAGCGCTGGGAGCTTGCCGCCCGGTAGTAGCCCCGATCCTCAAGGCCCAGGAAGCAGTTTTTGAACTGCACCATCCCCGAATTGGTGAAGAGCAATGTGGGATCGTCCTTCGGGATGAGCGATGAGCTTGCGATGACGGCGTGTCCCCGCTCTTCGAAGTATTTTAAAAATTTCGCCCTGATTTCACTCGATGTCATCGAACAAACCCTCCTGTTTTTTTCCAAGTGCTTCTATGATGAGCGGCCATGCGTAGCCCCTGAGAGCGAGGCTCTGGGCGAGCCGTCTCTTCTCGGCCCTGTCCAGCCCGCCTGGCTTTCTGCCTTTCAGTTTTTTTTGAAGGACCTTGCGGAGACCTTCCCGTTCTTCGATTTCTCCCCGGGCTTCCGTGATGGCCCTCGCGATGAGTTCCTTCGCGATCCCTTTGCCAGCCAGGCTCATCTCGATCCTGCGGTTGCCGTAATGCCGGTTCCGCGCGAGGTGCCGGGCCCAGTCCCGGGCGAAGGTCTCGTCGTTGAGATAGCCCTGTTCCGTGAACATTTTGATGACCCCGTCCACGGCGGCCTTTTCGAAGCCCCTGTCAGCGAGCTTGTCTTTCAGCTCCTTCTTGCTCTGCGCCCGGCGGGCGAGGAGCCGGAAGGCCTTCTGCCTGGCCTTCTCGAACTGAGGGTCGTCCCTCATTTTTTCTTTTCTTTTTCTTTCGGTTTTTCCGTGGCCGGTGCAGGTTCCTTTACCTTCAGCCCGTGTTTGTCACGTATCTCGGCTTCAACCCTCTTCATGAGATCGGGGTTGTCCTTCAGGGCGAGCTTCGCGTTCTCCCGTCCCTGGCCGAGGCGATCGCCCCTGTAGGAGTACCAGGTGCCGGTTCTCTCGACGATGCCGTCGTTCACGGCGAGATCGAGGACGTCGCCCTCCCGGGAAATCCCCTCACCGAAGATGATGTCGAATTCCGTCTCCTTGAAGGGCGGGGCTACCTTGTTCTTCACGACCTTCACGCGCACGTGGTTGCCGATGACCTGCTCGCCGTGCTTGAGGGCGCCGATCCTGCGGATGTCGATGCGCATGGATGAGTAGAATTTCAGTGCGTTTCCGCCCGTTGTCGTCTCGGGGTTGCCCATGAAGATGCCGATCTTCATGCGCAGCTGGTTGATGAAGATGACGGAGGTCTTGGACTTGCTGATGGCGCCGGTCAGCTTCCGCAGGGCTTGGGACATGAGCCTTGCCTGGAGGCCCATCTGGGCGTCGCCCATGTCGCCTTCTAGCTCCGCCCGCGGCACCAGAGCCGCCACGGAGTCGACAACCAGCACATCGAGGGCGCCGCTTCTCACGAGCGTTTCTGCGATCTCGAGGGCCTGCTCGCCCGTGTCGGGCTGGGCGATGAGAAGGTCGTCCGTGTTGACGCCGATTTTTCTCGCGTAGGCGACGTCGAGGGCGTGCTCCGCATCTACGTAAGCGGCAAGCCCGCTTTTCTTCTGCGCCTCGGCGACGATGTGAAGGGCGAGGGTCGTCTTCCCGCCGGCCTCGGGGCCGTATATCTCGATAACCCGTCCGCGTGGTATCCCGCCCACGCCGAGGGCCATGTCGAGGCTCAACGACCCTGTCGAGATGACGGGTACGTCGATCACTTCATCGCTCCCCAGGCGCATGATGGACCCTTTGCCGAACTGACGCTCAATCTGGCTGATGGCCAGATCCACTGCCTTGTCCCTGTCTATATCCGCCATGAATGCCTCCGTGGTCTGCAAAATAGAAAGTGTAATTTAAAGTATTTCGCGACTTTTATAAAGAAAAAATCCTGGCGCTTTCAGCCGCCGAGGGGGAAATAGCCGAGCCTCGTGTACTTGGGGCCTTCGGGGCGCAGGTCGCTGCGGTAGAGGGTGAGTCCTGCGGCCGGTAAGACGCCCGCCCTGTAGTCCTTGAACTCCGCGAGCACGTCCGACAGTCCCTCGATCCCGCGGTGGGCCTTGGTCCGCCCGAGGGTGAGGTGAGGCCGGAAGGGGCGTTCCTCCCTCGGGAAGCCGATGCCGTGCAGGTCGTCATCAATCTGCTTCTGCAAAATCATCAGGGCATTGTCCGCACCGGTAATCCCCAGCCACAAAACCCGGGGCTGGCGGGTGTTCGGGAAGACGCCTACATTCTCAGCCGCGAGGGTGAAGGGCTTGAAGCCTTTCACGCTGTCCTTAAGCAGGGCGATGATGTGCTCGATGTCCCTCTCCGAGATGCTGCCGAAAAACTTGACTGTCAGGTGAACGGAGCCGGGTTTCGTCCAGCGGATCACCCCTTCCTTGAGGGAGTTCCGCAGTCGATATTGGATCTTCTCCATCGAATCTTTGATCTCTTTCGGGATGTCGATGGCCAGAAAGGTCCTGATCATCTTTTCTGTTTGTGTCGTCATTTTCTACCTCTCATTCTGATTCCAGTATGAATTGTCGAAGCATCTCGAGGGCCCACTGCGACGTGATCTCCTTGATGCGCCTTCGGTCCCAGCGGAACTGGAAGTTCCGGCACACCCTTCTCCTGCCGTCCGTGACGGCGATGAATACGGTGCCCACGGGTTTTCGCTCCGTCCCGCCCGTCGGCCCGGCAATGCCCGTCGTGGATAGTCCGATATCCGTTTTTGCCATCCGGCGAACGCCTTCGGCCATCAGGATGGCTGTCGTATCACTCACCGACCCGAATTCCTCCAGCGTTTGCTCCGGCACGTCCAGGAGGTCCGTCTTGGAACGGTTGCTGTAGGCGACAACCCCTCGCTCGAAGTACAGGGAGCTTCCGGGCACGTTTGTGATGCGATCCGTGATGAGGCCCCCCGTCAGGGATTCCGCCACGGCGACCGTCAGTCTCCTCTCCGCGAGAAGCGCCCCCACGATCCCCTCGAGCGTGTCATCGTCGTATCCGAAGATGTGTTTGCCGAGCCTATCCTCAATCTTTTTCCGGACGTCGTCGAGTTGCTTCCGGACCCGCCTTCCATCCCTGTCCCTGGCCGTGAGCACGATGTGGTTCTCGGGGAAACGGGGATAGAAGCCGATGCTCAGCGTCTTTTTGTCATAGCCGACATCGGCGAGGGCTTCGTCGACCAGCGCTTCGGCGAGACCGAAAAGCTTGATCGTCTTTGTCAGGACCACCTCTTTTTTCCCGCCGGAGGCCTTCTCCAGGGTCGGCAGCACCCCTTCAGGGAAGATCTTCCGCACTTCGCGGGGGACGCCGGGGATCACGATGATGACCTTGCGGTTTCGCTTCAGCGCGTAGCCCCAGGCCGTGCCGACGGGGTTCGGGATCGGCTGCGCCCCTTTCGGGAAGGTGGCCTGCTTGGCGTTGTTGTCGGACCAGCGGATCTTGAATCGCTCAAAGCGATCCTTGATGACCTTGAGGGCCTGTTCATCCAGATAGAGTTTGAGCCCGAAGGCTTTTGCGATGCATTCCGTCGTGATGTCGTCCGCCGTGGGGCCGAGTCCCCCCGTGACGATCACGGCGTTGGAAATAGGAAGGAGAAAATCCAGGGCCCCCTTGATGGCGCTTGCCGAATCACCCACGGCCATCGAGGCGGAGACTTCGAAGGCCCTGGATGCCAGTTCGCCGGCGAGATAGGCCGTGTTTGTGTCCTGAATGCGGCCGGTGGTTAGCTCGTTGCCGATGGTTAAAATGCCAACTCTCATACTATTGCCAAAAAATTTTGAGCAACTGTGTTTCGAGTCAAGGTAATTAACTAAGCATATTTCCAATACGTGTTGTTTTTGATCATCGTATTGAGGATGATCAGGATCTTTCTCATACAGGCTGTGATGGCCACTTTAAAGCCTT